>ENA-ORTF01001003-ORTF01001003.1-human-gut-metagenome-genome-assembly--contig:-NODE-1003-length-35194-cov-3.786249_pt1 | contig 35194 bp, 41 predicted proteins | sample MGYA00241908_ERZ509180 | MGnify/ENA primary metagenome ERZ509180 (study PRJEB26280, sample SAMEA2338814) | human gut metagenome | biome: human gut; feature: human-associated habitat; material: faeces... | reverse complement strand
TTGGTACAGGCATCGAGCCATTTCGCGCCGCCGAAAAAAGAACCATTAAACGAGGTTTTACGTTAGCCGAGGTGTTGATAACTCTGGGGATAATAGGCGTTGTAGCTGCTATGACGCTTCCAACTATCACTCAAAAAACTCAGGATAAGCAGACTGTTTCTAAATTAAAAAAGGTTTATTCGGAATTATCACAAGCATATTTAATGGCTGTAAATGAAAATGGTACGCCTGATACATGGGGTGCTGGGGGTATGTATGAACCTGAGAGTCACAAAATTATGGCGCAGAATTTTGCTAAATATATGAAAGTAATGAGAAACTGCATTAATATGAGTAATTCAGATGTTGCTATAAATTGTTCGGGAATGTTTTCTGAGACTCGTTATTATTCAACTTTCCGCTTAAACGATGGTTCAACTTTAATATTCAGAATTTGGAACGGAGAATGTACAGCAAACTACGGCTCCTCAAAGCCTCTTCAAAATGTATGCGGAAGGGTTGCTGTTGATTTGAATGGTAATGACAAGCCGAATGAATTTGGTAAAGATGTTTTTACTTTTTATGTAACTAAACAGGGTATTTTTCCTATGGGAAGCGAAAGTGATAGGGTTGTAACTTTCAAAAAATACTGCGACAGAAATAAAACCAGTGATGATACAAATTATACTCATGGCATGGGGTGTTCTGCCTGGGTTCTGATGAATGAAAATCTGGATTACTGGTATTGTGATGATTTGGATTGGAATGGCAAGAAGAGCTGTAAATAATAATTATTCCAAAACTTTTTTGTAAGCATCAATACTTTTGCACATATATTTCGGGATAAAATCAACTTTGTATTTTTCTGCAATCTGGCGTATATTGCCGGTTGCAGAAATTATTATTATTTTTGTATTTTTGTATTCTTTAAAAAGTTGTATTTGTTTTATGAGCCACTCTCCGGCATAAAATGGCAGAAAATCAGTTTCCATCTGCATATCAGTAAAAATTATATCGTACGACTCATCAATTGATGATGTTATTTTGTCGTTCCCTTCTCTTGCTGAATATGCTTTATCTATTATAACACTGTCCTCCCCGAAGATAGCTAATAATGCGCTTTCATGGTATCTTACCCAGTTTGGGGAGTCGTCTGTAATTAAAATTCTTTTCATAAACAGATATTAACACAAAAAGACCTGACTTTTTACAAAACCAGGCTTTTTGTTTGGGTGTACGTATGCGAGATTAACTTTGTCCGAAAAAATTCTGCGATAAGGAATGTGAGCAGAATTTTAGAGTGGCTTATTAGACAGTGCAGCTGCGCACGGCTCGCGTAGGCGGGGCGTAAGCAGCGGAGATCTGCTTTTGAATTTAGTCTACAGGAATAAAGATTATGTATTCATTACCTTCTCTGATTTTTGTCATTCTGCTTAAATCAACATCATCATTAAAAGAGTAGCTCTGTGAAACTCTCAGGATATGTTCTTTCCCATGTTTTTTAACGGCGCCGGCAGCAGTTACTGTTAAAACATTTCCGTTAGTGGTAACTTCAACATTTTTTTCATCATTATCAAATGGTTTTAAGTCAATGATGATTTTGTAATTCTTGTTGTCTTTTTCAGCTCTGATAAAGCGTTCTGTTTTCTGTTCAAAACGGAAATCTTTCATTGCCTGATTTTCAAACATTCTTTCTGCCTGTCGTTGTTCTCTCATCATCATTCTGTCCATTTTTTTCATCTGAACAATAGGATCAAGCATCCTTTTATAATGCCAGTCAGTTACAACGTAAAATGCGGCAAAAGCACCAAAGAAAACTAAAAGTCCAACGAGGATATGTTTTAAAACAGGATGACCGCATAAAAAACAATCTGTAGTGTGATGTTCTTCCATTGAAAAACTCCTTTCTTCATCTAACATAATTCATAATATTTCAAATAGATAAAACTTGTCTATAGTCTGCCTCGACTAATCCTGCGGACTATATATTGCGTAAATTAAAAAGATATGTTAAACTGTTTGTATGGAGTGGTAGTATGGAGGGTTAGAAAATGGCAAAAATTTTAGTCACAATGCCCGATGAGTTTTTAAGCAAAGTAGATGGTCTGGCAAGCAATGAGCAGAGAACCAGGAGTGAACTAATCCGCGAGGCTCTCCGCACATATATGCGAAAAGTAACGGTAAGCCAATCCAGAAAAGCTATTGATAATGCAAAAATTCTTGAGAACCTTTTGCAATAATCTTTTTGTTTCGCGGCTTTTATAAGAAGTTGTTAGCTGAAAATCAGGTATACAATTTGTCTGTCCGAAAAAATTCTGCGATAAGGAACATGAGCAGAATTTTAGAGTGGCTTATTAGACAGCACAGCTGCGCACGGCTCGCGTAGGCGGGGCGTAAGCAGCGGAGATCTGCTTTTGAACGGTTGCAATTTTCAGAATATTGGATTGTTTTTTGATAAAACCGGAAATATTATTAACTAAAAAGACCGTCCATTAAAAAGACGGTCTTTTTATATTTTTAATAGTTAATTAAGCGTTTACCAGTTCTTTGCTTCTTTCCAGCTGTAGTGTGCAGGTTGTTACATCGCATACACAAGATGGTCCGAAGTATTGAATAGCTCCAGGGAAAAGGTATCTGTCATTCATTGCCCAGTCTTCTCTGTTTGCTTCCAACTGTTTGAATACCGGTCCGTCTAATTTTACAAGCGCTTTTTGAATAACCGGTTTCATTTCGCCATGGCGTTTTTCCATATTCATCATCATTGTAAGAGGAATACCGCCTGCAACCCATTCTGCAGCAGGTGCAGTTAAGTTTCTTACTGATGATAAGTAGCCTGTCAAACCGAAGTTGATTAATGCAAATGCGTTATATCCGAGTGAATAACAGTAATCTGCATCAAAGTTTGACGGGAATGCACATCTGCCTTCATAACCGAAGAAGTGTGACTGTGCAGAGAATTTGCCGATATAGTCACCCTGTGATTTCAATTCATCAAGTCTTGTTTGAATCATTTCAATTAACAGTTTTTCTGTTTCGATTTTTGAAACCTGAACGTTTCCATGAGGATCGCGGTCTGCAAGAAGCTGTCCTTTGATTAATGCAGGAAGTGAATTGTATACTTTTGCATTTGCCGGTTCAAGTCTGTTTTCTACAATTTCAAACTTGTCACGTATTGTTGTTGCGTTTACGAAATCTGGATCATTTTCAAGTGCTGCCATAATATCATTGAGATTTGCAATCATAGATTTCATTTCCGGAATAAATTCAATCAAACCTTCAGGAATAATTGCAATACCGAAATTTTTGCCTTTGTCAGCGCGTTTTACAATAATTTCTGTCATATAGTTAATAATGCTTTCCAAAGACATTTTCTTTTCTTCAACTTCTTCAGAAATCAAAGTAATGTTTGGCTGGGTTTGTAAAGCAGCTTCAAGCGCAACGTGGGATGCACTTCTGCCCATAATTTTTACAAAGTGCCAGTATTTTTTTGCTGAATTTGCATCACGCTGGATGTTTCCGATTAATTCAGCGTAGGTTTTAGTTGCTGTATCAAAGCCGAATGAAATTTCAATCTGGTCATTTTTCAGGTCGCCGTCAATTGTTTTAGGGCATCCGATAACCTGAATACCGGTGTTATTTTTAACAAACCATTCTGCAAGAAGTGCAGCGTTTGTATTTGAATCATCACCGCCGATAATTACAACTGCTGTGATGCCTAATTTTTTACAAACAGCAAGTGATTTTTGGAACTGGTCTTCTGTTTCAAGCTTAGTTCTGCCGGAACCTATAATGTCAAAGCCGCCTGTGTTTCTGTATTCATCCATAAATTCATCAGTGAATTCAATATATTTTCCGTCAATTATACCTGAAGGACCTCCGAGGAAGCCGTATAATTTATTAGATGAATTTGCTTGTTTCAAAGCATCATATAACCCTGCGATTACGTTGTGACCGCCAGGTGCCTGTCCGCCTGAAAGGATTACGCCTACATTTTTTTGTTCTGATGCTGTCATAGAAATTGAGTTTTTAAAAGTTACGACAGGTTTGCCATAAGTATTTTTGAATAATTCTTTAATCTGTTCCTGATCTCTTACTGATTGAGTCGCAGAACCTTCAACCAATTCCAGTGTATTAATGCCTTTTGCAAGACATTCAGGAAGTTTTGGCTGATACTTTAGTCTTTCGATTTGTAATGGTGAAAGTTTTTTCATATTTTCTCTTCCTTATCTTGAGTAATACTCCACGCCAACATTGTACTACAAACATGTTCTTTTAGTTATTTTCTATATTAATTTACGTCTTTTGCGATTTTTATTAAAAGATTTTTGTCTATATTAGTGCAACTATTTCTGAACCATTCTGCACCAAATTTGTCTACATCTCCAACTGCATATTCTATATACATAATATTAGGATTAATATTTTTAAATATTTGTTCCATCTCTTGTTCTACAAAGCTTAGGACAATAAACTCAACTGTTTTGCCTTTTCTAAATTTTGTTAGCGCGTTGTAAATTCTGTTTAAATATTCTTCCGAACAATTTCTATTAAAACAAGCCATTACATATTTTACTGTTTGGGCATTTTGGGAAATATTTTTAAAATTCTCTATACGTTTGTCATAGCGTATTTTTAATTCTTCTAAACTAAGTTTGCCGTCATGTACAAATTCCAAAGAATATTTTTTATTAACCCAGGTTTTATATATATCATTTTCTACCCAGGTAACATTGTCTGTTATGCCTTTAAAATCATTTTCTAATAATTCTGCAAGAGAAGCAATCGGGGTTATACATAAATCGAAAGGGAAACTAAGTTCTCCATATTTTTTCTTTGGTTTTAAACCATATCTGGTAAATACCATTCGGACAAAACAATTTGAGCCTAAACTAATATAACGGTTGACATTTTTATTACGAAGTATATGGGTAAATTTTGTACCAAAAATTTCAAAATCTATACGCCCTAAAGTTCGTTTGTATTTAAAAAATACCATTTTATCATACTCTTTATAAAGGAATTTACTATGTTGTTCTAGTATACTAATAAGAAATTCTATATATTAATTAGAAAAATGTCAATATAATTCAATATATTAATTTGTAAACATTTATTCATTTATCTATAGACTTAATATGAGTAGGAAAAATGTTTAAACAAAAATTTGCAGCTAATCTTAAAAATATAAGAAAATCAAGAAGATTAACTCAAGAACAGCTTGCAGAAGCTGTCGGAGTTGATTTTCGTTATATATCTTACATTGAAAATGCCAAGAGCTTTCCATCCTGTGATTTAATTGAAAGGCTGGCCAGTGCTTTAAATACAGATTATTCAGAGTTGTTCTGTTTTGATAATGAAGTTTCACGGGAAGAACTGGAAAATAACGTTATTAATATTATCCGTATCCTTGAAGATAAAAAACTAAAAATTTTATATAAATTTGCAAAAGGTATACTGGAGTAATTTAAGAAAAGTTATAATGTTTTAATTTTGCCATTTCAATGGTATAATTTTTGTGTAATCGGAGTTAAGAAATTTTTCCATGATGAGTCAAAATAAAAAAGTTTCTATAGCATTCTACTGGCATATGCACCAGCCTGTTTACCAGCTATCGCCCGAAGGTGATTATCTTATGCCATGGGTGAGGCTTCATGCTGTCAAAGATTACCTTGATATGGTTACTATCCTTGACAATTTTAAAAATATTAAGCTGAATTTTAATGTTGTGCCTGTGCTTTTGGATGCGTTTATTGACTACGGCGAAAAAGGTCTGCATGATTTGCATTCTCGGCTTACTGTTACTCCGGTGGAAAATTTAAACTCTGATGATAAAGAGTTTATTTTAAATAATTTTTTTGATTCAAATTACCAGACTATGATTTTTCCATATGAGGAGTACAACAGATTATTCCAGAAACGGCAGCAGATGGCTGAGGCTGATATTACTGCGTTTACGGAACAAGAATACTCCGATCTGATGGCTTTGTTTAACCTTGCATGGTTTGATCCGGTTTATAAGAATGAATATATTGAATTAAAAAAACTGTTTAAAAAAGGTAAAGGTTATACTTTTGAAGACAGATGCAAAATTATTGAAATTCAAAGGGATATTATCAGAAGAATTATCCCAGCGTATAGAAAATATGCAGCAGAGGGAAAAATTGAAATTACCACAAGCCCTTATTACCATCCTATACTTCCGATACTGCTTGATATTAAAAGTATAAAAGTTTCTAACACAGATGGGCTTCCTGCCAATTTAAAGATGCCGCTTGATGCAAAAATGCAGACAATAAACGCTCTGAACCGTATAGAAGAATTAACCGGCGTGCGTCCTCGCGGTATCTGGCCTTCTGAACATTGCGTCAGCCCGAAAGAATTGGATTTATTTAAAGAGTTGGGTATTGAATGGACTATTTCCGATGACGGTATTCTTGCAGATTCTATTAATTTTGAATTTGTACGCGATTTTAAAGGGTATCTGGAAGAACCTTATCATCTTTTGAAAACCTACGAATATAAAAACGGCTTAAAGATGGTTTTCAGAGATTCTCTTGTATCAAACTTGATAGGTTTTGAATATCCTAATTACGACTCAAAGCTTGCGGCAAATGATTTGTATGACCGTATAAAGGTTATGCAGAGCAAACTTTTGACATCGCCTGATGAAAATCACCTTCTTACAATTGCAATGGACGGAGAAAATTGCTGGGAAAATTATCCGCAGGATGGTATTACATTCCTGAAAACTTTATACGAGCTGATTGATGAGGATGACTCGCTGGAAACTGTTTTATTAAGTGATTACATTGAAAATGACAAAGCCATCAAACCTTTGAATAAAATTGTTTCTGGCTCATGGATTAACCGGAATTTTAAGCTCTGGATTGATGAACCGATGAAAAATCTTGCCTGGAATTATTTAAAACAGGTGCGGGATGATTTTTCGGATTATGTTAAGAAGAACCCTTACAATCCGAATATTGAGCTTGCAAGGAGAGAACTCTTTATCTGCGAGGGCAGCGACTGGTTCTGGTGGTATGGTGCTCCCAATGATTCCGGACGCGACAATATTTTCGATTATATTTTCAGAGAACATTTAAAAAATATTTATATTTATCTTGGTATTGAAACTCCTGATTATCTTGATATTCCGCTTTTGTCGGCAATTACCAAACCATCCCGCTACCCTAAGGGTGAAATAAATCCTTCACTGGATGGCATTGATAGACAAAATGATGATTCCTGGCTGAATGCAGGTTGTATCGGTATTCCGGATGGTCCTGTGATAAAGGAAAATAAATTCTTTGACAGAATCTGTTTTGGCTATGATAAAGATAATTTATATCTGCGCTTTTATATCAGTGAATTTATGCAGAGTAATCCGGAACTGCTTAAGAATACATACCAGATGTATGTTTATACTAGAAGTTCCAACCGTAAACATTCTCTTTCTCCGATAAGACTTATAAACAAGACCGATAATATTCTGCCTGTATCAAAGGAGAAATTTCATAATGAGCTTCAGATTACCGTTGCTGACGGACGTCTGCGGTTAATAAGACTAATTAAAGCTATTCCTAACAATCTTTGGTCAGTACAGAATTCAAAAGAAATTCTTGCTGTCTTTGATAAAGTAATTGATTTAAGAGTACCTTTCAACTGTTTGGATATTGATGTCGGAGAAAGCCTTGAGTTTGTATTTGTTATAGCAGCAGGAGGGGTAAGTGACTTATTTATTCCAAACGAAATGCTCTTAAACATAAAGAGAGATTAAATTTTTACATGTTAAATATTGTAAAAAATATTCCGTTATTGTCTAAAGTTTTTCTTTTGATGACCGTTATATAATTCAAAGATAAGGAATATTAAAATGGTAGATTTTAATAGTGACATATCTAATCCCAAAGGTTTACCGCAGCTGGACAAAGACTACTGGCAGCCGCAGAAATCTGCTGAAAAACCGGAAAACCTTTTTGATAATCTTATAAAAACTAATTTTGATGTAGAAAGCCTGAAAAAGATTTCAGTTTTTTCTCCAAAACTTAAAGATTAGATTTCTTTTTCGTCAGAGATGTTGCTATAAAAGTAAGAACACCGGCGGCTGCTGCTGTTACAATTCCGTAAAGAGCACCTGTTTTTAATTTAGTGTTTCTTGCAGCTTTTTTAATAAACTCTATCTGTTCTTTTGGTAATTCATCACTAACTGATTTATATTTTTTTGCTGTTTTGTCGTAAACTTTATTAAAATAATCTTTCGCCAGTTCGTCATAATCCATTGTCGGACGGTTAGTTATTTGGTCTGACATTTCTTTTTCAACAGCATCTTTTATTTCCTTAACATTTTTGCTGCCGATAAAGTTCTCTACTGCCTCTTCAAGTGTCTGATTTTCCTGCGGAATTATTCCAATCTCATCTGAGTGCATTGTAATAAAATCTGTAATTTCTTCTTTTGCAAAAGCAGCTTTTTTAGAGGCTGTTTCAGCCGAATTTATACCCGCTGAGCTTGCTTGTGCAAGTTCTGCCGGGGTTAGTTCTTCGTCTGGTAAATTATCCAGGGCATCAAGAATTTCTCCGGTTTTTATAATATGCTTGTTATCTTCATTCTTAAGAGTGTAGGAGATTTCCTTTATAAAACTGTCAGACGGTTCACCGTTTTTAATAACCGATTTCAGATAACCTGCTGTACCTCCGGCAATGAACCCGCCGGCAATTGATGTCCGGACAAATTTGCCTTGCGAATTGTTATTTTCGATACGGTTTACAGCCATATAATTCTCCTTGTTTAAGGTTATTATATGTAAAAACCCTGATAAAATAAAATTGCCCGGTTATCTGAAATAAGTAATAAAAATTAATTATTTACCTGTAGAACCAAATCCGCCAGCCCCTCTGATGGTTTCTGTGAGTTCTGTAACGACTTCAATTTCAGCCTGTTCAACTTTTGCTATAATCATTTGAGCAATTCTTTCATCTGGCTGGATTGTGTAAGTTTCGTTCGAGAGGTTTACGACCGGAATACAGACTTCCCCGCGATAATCCTCATCAATAGTCCCAACACAATTGATTAGAGTTATACCATGCTTTATTGAAAGTCCTGAGCGGGGGCGCACCTGCGCCTCATACCCATGTTCAAGTTCTATTTTCAATCCGGTAGGTATCAATGCACGTTCAAGAGGCTTTAAGGTTACAGGTTCTGTAATTGCCGCACATAAATCCATTCCTGCCGCGCCCTCGGTTTTGTACTCGGGTGCAAAACGATTATGCGGAAGGCGTTCAATTTTTAATACTGTCATAAATTTTACTCCTTAGTATTTTTATATATTAGGGCTGCCAAATAAATCAGGCAGGAAGTCCGGAATATCTATTTCTTCAATATTGCGGCTTTTTGTTACCGTATCCGTTTTAGGACTTCTTTCAAATTTGTTTGAAAAAATTTTCTTTTCAAAATATTTGTTAAAGTCATCAATACTGTTCATTTTTGCCGGTTTAGATGTTTTTACGTTTTTAGCCCATTTTAATGTAGGCTGTCCAAATTCATTTAATATACTGAAACCTTTAAGCATGTTGTAATACTCCCTTTTTAATATCTTTTTCTACTTTAGATAAGATTTCATCAAGTTTTGACGCATCTTTTACTCCGCCTTGTGCAAAGTTTGGTCTGCCGCCTCCGTTAGCGCCTGTTGCTCTTGCAATTTCACCAACGATTTTACCGGCGTTTACGCCCTTTTTAACAAAATCATCAGATACTTTTACTGCAACAGTTCTTTCTGATGCAAGAACAATAATGCTTTCGCCGAGTTTCTGAGCCATAAACTCTATACCGGTTTTAATGGCGTTTCCATCTATGTTTTCAATTTTTGAAATAAATAGTTTTCCGCCGTCGATTTCTTCGGCTTTTGAAAGGAATGTCGCAAATTTTGCACGTGCATTTTCTTCCTTGGCGGAAGCCAGTTCTTTTTGAAGTTCTTTGTTTTCTTCCTGAAGTTTTTCAACACGTTCAACTATTTCGTTGTAGTGTGTTTTGAACATCAGGGAAAGCTTATCCATTTCTCTGACTTTTGCATTCATAAATTCAAATGCTGCACGGGAAACAGCCAGTTCAATACGTCTTGTTCCTGCCGCAATTGCACCTTCCGAAACGATTTTTACAAGTCTTAAGTCACGGGTATTTCTTGCGTGTGTACCTGCGCAAAATTCTTTTGAAATACAAGTTTCGTTGCCTATAGAAACTACCCTTACAACATCGTCGTATTTTTCGCCGAATAATGCAGTTGCACCCGTGAGTTTTGCCTGTTCAATGTCCATAACATCTGTGTGAACATTCAACCCTCTGGCAACCCAATTATTTAGAATTTCTTCGACTTTGAAGATTTCTTCAGGAGTCATTGCGCGTGAGAATGTGAAGTCAAAACGCATTCTGTCCGGTTCAACTTGAGAACCTGCCTGATGAACTTCATCGCCAAGAACTTTAATTAAGGCAGCTTGAAGTAAGTGAGCTGAGGTGTGGTGAAGTCTGATTTCTTCACGGCGCGGAAGATCTATTTTTGCCTTAACTGTTTCGCCGATTGTGATTTCTCCGTTGATGACTTCGGAGCGGTGTACGAAAAGATTATTAACTTTAAATGTTGTTAAAACTTCTGCCTTTAAATTTTCACTTTCTATAAATCCGCAGTCACCTATCTGTCCTCCGCATTCTGCATAAAACGGAGTTTTGTCGAGTACAATATCAACGTAACCGTCGCCTTCAATTGTAGCAAGAATTTTAGCGTTACATTCATTTTCTTCGTATCCGACGAATTCTGTTGAGCCAACTTCTTCTTCGAGTTTTGCGTATTTCATATCGCCGGTAACGCTAATTTTTGCGGTTGCAGCTTTTGCACGGTCTTTTTGTTCCTGCATGGCTTTTTTATAGCCGGCTTCGTCAACTTTTAAGCCTTGTTCTTCTGCGATTTCTTTTGTAAGTTCAAACGGAAATCCAAATGTATCATAAAGTTTGAATGCACTTTCTCCGTCAATATCTTTTTTATTTTCGATAAATTCATCAAGCATTTTATAACCGCGGTCGAGAGTTTTAGCGAAGCGTTCTTCTTCTTTTTTAATTGTGTCTATAATTTTCTGTTTATTTTTAACTAAATCAGGATAAGCTTCCCCGTAGTTTTCGACTACTACGTCTACAAGTTTGTATAGGAATGGCAAATCCATACCAAGGATTTTTCCGTGGCGCAGCGCACGGCGTAAAATCATACGAAGTACATAGCTTCTACCTTCATTTCCCGGAATTACACCGTCAGATATTAAGAACGAAACGCATCTTGCGTGGTCTGTAATAATTCTTAGTGACACGTCAGTTTTTTCTGATTTTTTGTATGGAACTCCGCTCATCTCGGAAACTTTATCCAGAACAGGTTTTAAAAGGTCTGTTTCAAATGTGGAAGCAACGCCCTGGCAAACCATTGTAATACGTTCCAAACCCATTCCCGTATCAACGTTTTTGCTTTCTAGAGGAGACTGGTTGCCTTCTTCATCCTGATATAGTTCTGTGAAGACCAAATTCCAAATTTCTACCCATCTGTCGCATTCACAGGTATCAATTCCGCAATTCGGGTCATCGCATTTGTATTGTTCACCCAAGTCGTAATGAATTTCAGAACAAGGACCGCAGGAACCTGACGCTCCAGGAGGTCCCCAGAAGTTATCTTTTTTACCTTTTCTCTTAATTCTTTCAGCCGGAACGCCTACGCTTCTCCAGATTTCGTAAGCTTCATCGTCTGTTTCAAAAATTGTTATCCACAGGCGGTCTTTATCCAGTTTGAGAACTTCTGTAACAAATTCCCACGCCCATGGAATAATTTCTTTTTTATAATAGTCTCCAAACGAAAAGTTTCCCAGCATTTCAAAGAAAGTATGATGGCGTGGAGTGCGGCCTACATTTTCGATATCAGAATCTTTTCCGCCGGCTCTTGCGCATTTTTGGCAGGAAGTTGCACGAGCAGGGTCGTAGGGAGATTTAACAATCCCTAAAAATATCGGTAAAAATTGAAGCATACCAGCTGTTGTCAATAATACTGTAGGGTTGTCAGGCACAAGGCTGGAACTTTCTACAATTGTGTGCTGGTGTTTATTTTTGAAGTAATCTAAGTATAACTTTCTTATCTCATTTCCGGTTAGCATAATTATTAATTCCTCTTTGGTTTAATACATCTGTTAAAATCATATATTAAACAAAGATGTTATGCAAAATTTTATTTGGGAAGATTGTTGAAATAATCCTTTTCGGTTAGAGCTTTTGTTGTGCAGCCAAGTCCGTTTTTAACTGAAGTACTGGTGTCAGAACAGTATTCATCTTCAGGAAACATAGAACCTTCCACTCCCATTGGAAGAAGTTTGCCTGTATTCTGATTAATTTCAAACATAAAGAAATCATGTCCAAATCTGTTAGGACGTTTTTTCCAGCCGTTTACGTCAATACAGATAAAGAATTTTCCGGCTGTATCCTGATCGCTGGTACTCTTATCAAAGAAGATAAAACTCCCGTCTGTTATTGACATAATTCCATCATTGCAATATCCGCTGGCGTTAGCAGATTTCGCATTATAACTTTTGTAATTGTTCCTTATGAAATTTGTACCATCTGTTCCTGAGTAGTTTTTTAGTGGAAATAATGACAGCGGACAGTTTTTAGAACCATCAATGCAAATTGAGGACTGTTTATATTGCTTTTGCATATAGTTTACAAAATTTGTAAACTCGCTATTAGTATCGGATGTGGTTCCTATATAAAATCCACTGCCTCCGTATTCCTGTAGGAATACACTCTGTATAGCTTGTCCGAGTTGTGAATATGTCTTTTTAAAAGCGGTTTCAAGCTCTTTGTGTTTTGTGTTATTAATAACTGTCGGTAGAGTCATTGCAGCAACCACACCGATAATACCTAAAGTAATCAGGACTTCGGCTAAGGTAAATCCTTGTCTATGAGAGGTATAGCCCCCCCCCCTCTGTATGAAATTCAGTGATGGCAACAGTTTTGAGCATGTTTATTAATCCTCCTTGTTTTAATCTGTCCTTCTTAATTTTAACATGTCGTGTCTGATTTTGCAAATAAATCGTCCATCATTTTTATGAAATTGTCTGCAAGGTCTTTATAACCAGGATTTATTCCCGTTTTCTCAGTTCGTGAGAGAAAATCTTTAGGGAAAACTCTGCTCCAGAATGGCAGTAAGGCTTCTGCTGTTGTTTTCATTTTGTATTTATCTTCCATTCCGTTCCAGAACCCCGGAATATTCGGTCTGAAATATAACCCCAGTGCATCCTGTAGAGTTGTTTGAACCTGTTTGACATTTTTGCGTGTATAATGCCATTTCATCAGTTCTTTCATTACCAAATCCCTGTCTTTGAGTTCTTCATTTGTCAAATGAAGTTCTTCTTGACAGAATTTTCTAAATAGCATCGGCGAATTGTCACCGTTGAGATTTTTCGGTTTGTTATCCAGCAAGAGGTCTACATATTCTCTTAGCGGCGGCAGGTCATGATTTCCTGTTAAAAGTGCAATATTTTTCTGGTCTGCAAGATTTTTAGGATTTGAAATATTTGTCTTGTCCTGAGGTCTGTTGATATTTTCACCTATTCCCATTGCGATAGGAATTCTCTGGCTTACAAAGTCTTCTGCAAAATCTTTTTTAAATTTCTTATAAGCTTCTGTTTCTGCTAGAGGGCCGAAATCTTCAAGTATATAACAGTCCGACGGGTTTAGCCCTTGTTCTCTTGCAACGCGCTTAAATAATTCAAACATATTTTCGCCGCGGGAATTTGTTTTCTTATCAATTCTTACAATCCATTCCGGTTTGAAGAAATCTTTTCCCATTCCGCCTTTTTCTTTTGATTCAAAAATCTCGCTGTCTTTGAGTATTCTGCCGTCAGAAGTTTCATATTTTGTTGGAATTTCTGCTCTATTTATGTAGCCGACAAAGTGGTCAAGTCTTAAATCGCCTTCTTTCAAAAGTTTTTTTAGTGAGTTTTCCTGATAAGTCCAAAATTCCGGAGAATCGTAATTATAAAGTGCATGATTCCAAACCTGCGTATAAGGGTATGCAGCTTCCGGCGGGCAGCCGCTTACTTTTGTCGGATTGTAGTTTTTATCAAGAAGGAAGATATTTTTATTTGCCCATGTATCAACCCCGTTCGGGTCTACTCCGATTGCCAAATCTAAGATCAGTCTTATGCCTTTTGATTTTAACTGATTATTGAATTCGTTAAACTGTTTGTCGTATAAAAATTGTTCAAACTTATATTGATTGAATTTAGCCAAATCGCTTTTATCTAATTCATCTTCAAATCTGCTGCCCCGGGTTTTTACCTTTTCCGGAAGTATTTGAAGTTCTTCCGGCCATTCTTTCCAGTTGGTTCCGTGTTTTTCAGATAATGCATCGTATGCGGCATAAGTATTTAGCCACAAATCATTGTTTTCTTTCTCGAATTTTTTGTATTCAACCTTTAGAGGATGATTAGACTCAAGTTTTTCAAATCTGGCGTATGCTTTCGTAAATCTTGGATCTTTCTGCCGTTTTAGCATATCCATTGTAAAAAGAGGCGCTGTTATATCATCAGGCAGTTCTGATTCTTTTAAAAGATTACCATATTTTGCTCTTGTAAGTTCATTGAGGTTTACAAGATACTTATTTTTACTAAATCTGCCGGATGCATTATACGGACATAAATCGTTTCCCAGTGCAAAAAGAGGGTTCATTATCCAGTGTGTCTGCTTTGCTTCTGCAAGAAAGTTTATGAATTTGTCTGTTTCCGGATCAAGGAACTGTCCGCAATATGAACGTGTTGCAGGTAGGCTTGTAATGTGGAACATCATTCCACGCTGTTTTACTTTTCCTTTTCCGTCAACACCGGTAAAAGATATGGTATTATAAAAATTTTTTCTGCCTTCAAATCTGTCATATTCCTGTGTTTGATTATAAATGTTATATTGAGGATTTAGTTTTACAGGATTAAAACGAGCTGCTAAATTTGTACAAACCCCTGAAATTTTCATTCATAAACTCCTTATGATTTTAAATTATGTCTATTATAAATAAAAAAGAAAAACTTTTGCTATTATATTACAATTTGTTGACTTTATCTAACTATTATTATAAAATTAACTTGTTATGGCTAAAGTTTCGATAATAATTCCGGTATACAATGTTGAGAAATATTTATCTAAATGTCTTGACAGTGTTATTTCTCAAACCTATAAAGATATTGAAATTATCTGTGTAAACGATGGTTCTACTGATAATTCACTTCAAATTCTGACCGAATATGCTAATAAAGATGACAGAATTAAAATTATAACAAAGCCGAACGGCGGTATTGGTTCTGCACGTCCTGTCGGTATAGCTGCTGCAGTTGGTGAATATTTGCTGTTTGTAGATTCTGATGACTGGATAGACGAGAAACTTGTTGAAAAAACTGTAGATAAGATTCGCGAAACTAATGTCGATGCTGTTATTTTCGGTGCATATTCTGTTAAGGGAAATAATATTTCTAAAGGAATGTACAGCGTAAACAGAATTCCCCAAAAATTTAAAGAAAGCATTTTAACTTTAAAGGACTACGAAGACAACCTTTTCCGTTTTCCACCAACTGCCTGGTGTAAGCTTTACCGTAAAAATTTTGTTGATGAAAATAACATAAAGTTTCAGGAAATTAAAGATGGTGAGGATCAGATTTTTTATTTGCACACTATGCTTGCAGCAAAAAGTGTGTATATTATAGATGAGGACTTATACTATTACGTAAAAAACAGGGTCGGTGCTATAACAGCTGATAATACCAAAACATCTGTATCTCCTATTCTAAATTTTTATGCTGCAGAAAAACTTCTTAACAGAATTCGTCTTAGTAATAAATATATTAATCAGGTTACAGATAAGTATTTTTCAAAAGCGTTATCATGGTATGGCAAATGCAGTAAGGATTTTAAGCCGGAATATTTTACTAAGCTGATGGAATTAAAGGAATATATTGATGAAACATATTCTTCCGGCTGGTGGAAGTATTATAAATTAAATAGAAACGATAGTTATATAAGTATAAGGGCTAAAATTATTATAGCAAAAGCTAAATGGAAAATTAAGAAAGGGTTATAAATGGCTGGATCTCCAAAGGTATCTGTAATAGTACCTGTGTATAATGTAGAGAAGTATCTTGAAAACTGCTTGGAAACTCTAATTAGCCAGACACTTAAAGATATTGAGATAATCTGTATTAATGATGGTTCAAAAGACAGCTCGCCGGATATACTCAAGAAATATGCTCTCAATGATGAAAGAATAAAAATTATTGATAAACATAACGAAGGACTCTCAGCTGCCCGTAATGATGGTTTGAATGTAGCAACAGGTGAATACATTGGTTATGTCGATTCTGATGACTGGGTTGATTTAAATTTTTATGAAAAGCTTTATAATGCTGCAAAGAAACATAATGCAGAGGTTGCCTGTGGAAATATTATCAGATGTGGTAATAGAATTACAAAATATAAAGTTAAGTTTGAAAAAGAAGAATTAATTACAGATAATGTAGAAAAATTAAAGGTCACAAAAGTTCCTAAATATAATTATGTCTGGAATAAAATTTATAAACGTGAAAGTCTGATGAAATTGAACCTTCCGTTTCCTGAAGGCAGATTTTACGAGGATATTTGCTGGTCAATAAAAGTCTTATATTATTTGAAAGGGCTTGTAACTGTGCCTGACTGTGCATATTATTACAGACGCAATGAGTTTTCTATTGTATCTACAAAATCTCCAAAACATGTATCTGATGCAATGGAATCTGAAAAAGAAATGATAGAATTTGCGGAAGAAAAGCATTTGCCTGTACTTGAAGGATTAAAATTAGTGAAGCGTGAAAAATTCAAGTTTTGGGGAATAACAATATTAAAAACGTTTTATTATTATCCAAATACAAAGAAATATATGCTATTTGGAATAATTCCAATTATAAAAATAAAAAGTAAGAAATAAAAAAACGACTTGCGTGAAAAAATGTTTATGCTAATATAAAAACTATGAGGAATGAATACAGATACCCCACAGAAACCAAACGTCTGGAAAATTCCTCTGGATCCAAGCCCTGGTAGCTCAGCTGGATAGAGCAACCGCCTTCTAATCAGCGGGGCAAAGGGCGAAAGAAACAAAAATTTGACAATTAAATAGAATCAAGATATGCGTCCGTAGCTCAGCTGGATAGAGCATCTGCCTTCTAAGCAGAGGGTCGCGCGTTCGAATCGCGCCGGGCGTATTTTTTGTGCCTATTTTTGAAAATACTACAAATTTACTACAAATTGAAAAAGAGCTTTTTATTTTAGGTAAAAAAGGCTCTTTTTTATTTTCACACCCGCCCTAGAGGGGTAGAATTCAAATTTCACTATTTATCAAGAGTTAGAAAAACTCCCGGCTAAATTTTGAAAATTGAGAGTTTACAGAGGGTAAATTGATAAAACATTTATTTAGCCATTAATTTTTTATAATAATTATCCATAAAATTTGGTTCAATTTGTCGTGCTGAATTCAACATGCCTTTTAGACTAATGATTTCTTTTTCTGTTTTATTAGGTTTATATTTTAACTTAAAAATTTTATGTTGTAGCTGATTCGGGACTAAAAGTTCATTTTTAGGTGAAATTACAGTCCCAGTTGTCTTTTTATATTGTTTAATTCCATAAGTTTTTGTTTTCTTTTTATTGACGCTTAAACCTTCGCTTTTGAGACGACTCATTACATATATTTTAAACTCTTCTGGTATTGGGTTAATACTTGAAAAAGTTAAGTCATCAACAAAAAGTGTCATGCAAATACCAAACGATTGAGCCTTTTTAAAGATATCATTGAAAGTTTTTTTATACGCCCAATATGTTAATAACTGACTAGAAGGTGCTCCTGTTGGTAGATGATTATCGAATGTTAAAATATTCGTTAGTAGACTTGCAATATCGTTTCCCATTTTTAAATCATAAAATAAAAATTGGAATACTTTCTGCTTTCTTGAACTAGGGAAAAATTTTTCGACATCACTACAGAAAAAATATTTTCCGTTAATATGTGTTTTTCCATTGTCAACATAGCAGCTTCCTTTTCTTCCTGCTTTAACAAATTCCGGTACTTCTATTCGTTGAAGTAATTCATTAAATCGTTTATGAAATTTTTTCAAATGTATTTTAGGTTCTTCAATTCTTCTTTTTGTTGGCTTATTTTTATTAGCAATATCGTAAACCTTGTAATTTGTTTTATTTATGGATAAACTTTCTAAAGTCTTATAACTCGATATATAAAAAGTCTCTAATAATTTTTTACGACTTTTAAGACCATACAATGGACTGTTTTCTATGCTATAAGTCTTGTTCTCCGTTTTTTCCAATAGTTTTATCCTCTAATGCTCTTAGCAATAATAGCATGTGGTTTCTCACGGTATTTTTAAAAGGACCTCGTTTGGAATCTAATTCTTCAGAGAAAAATAAAAGTGCTGATGGTGTAGTGCCAAAAAATTTAGCATATTTTTCAATTAAATCCATAGATGGTTTTTTATTCCCATTTTCAATATCAGAAATATAACCGGCTGATATTTTTATGGATTCTGATAATTCTTTTACTTTAGTACCATGCAAAACCCTAAGCAATCTTAGTGCTTCATTTAATTTTGACATATTCGTTCCTTTTCTATGAAAAAAGAGGAAGTTTGTTAGCTAAAGTATTTCTCGATTATCATAAGAATAATTCTTACTACGAGCCAAACCCACTCTGGTGGTTTTTTGTTGCCCATGATTGAGCCCTCCTTTCGTATTTATACCTGAACACTTTTCAGGTTTGCTCCTTTTACGAAAGTTTGTAAGAAGTGAACACCAAAGTATAGCATCTTCCTCTAATTTTGCTGCCAGCGAATTGCTCCCGCTGGCTGAGTACCTTAATATTATTAATTATCAATGTGTTAAGTACATTGTATACTATAGTGATACTGTATTACTATACTAGTATATTTATTAATAATACTTATGGCCCCGGTGTTTGAACTGACATTGTCAATGTTCACAAACCAATTTCTTGGTTTTATTCATTTTGGAGCTTTTTGACTCCTTACATGACAATAATATCAAATAAATTTTTCTTGTCAATAGTTTTTCACCATTAGTGAATATAATTCTCTAATGGTATTTAAAAATTCGCTACAAATTGCAACAATCTTGATACTTGTCTCATGAATCTTTTTTCTTTCTCGATAAAATTTAATCAATAGCCCTTATTCTATTGAATACCGGCTAGTTAAGCAAGTTATTTTATAAGGAGGAAGAATGAAAAATCTTGAAACAAAAGTCGAGGAAATCCAGCATTTGCTTTTTGAGGCGAGGTCGTTGGTAAAGATTTGTGCCCTAGCTTCGGATTCTTGTATTACCGATAAAGAATTGCAGTTACGGGATAACCTGGAAATTTACGAAGTTCTACGTAAGGTAAATCTTTTGCTTGTAAATATAGAGCGTATCTTAGATACCTAAAGAGTCTCAAAAAATTGCGCAAGCTTAATATCAAAGGCTTTTGCTAGTTTGAAAATTTTATCAACGCTCGTGTTTCTTTCGCCTCGTTCCACCATTCCTATAAAATTATTTGATAGCCCGACTTTTTCTGCAAGTTCCGATTGAGTTAAGTCTCTTTCAATTCTTAACTCTTTTACTCGACGTCCAAAGGCTTTTAATTCTTTTTTGCTCATCAAAATAATTATGATTGCAATTTGTAACACTTAACACAAACTGACCGTGTTATTATTTCTGCTTTTGTTATATATTATTAGTGTTCGAGGTGATAAAGTATGTTGAGAAAAATTTTTACAATTTCATTGTTAATAGGGGCTCTAATAGCTGCAAATCCTATAAGTGCCATTGAAGAAAGTAATGGTTATGTTGGTTTTAATATGTATAGGTTTCCAAAACCTAAAATTGCAAAAGAAGTTACTATTATAAATGTTTTTCCTAATTCACCGGCATGGAAAGCTGGTATAAGAGCAGCAGACAGAATTTTAAAAGTTAATGATGTTGATGTTACTGAATCCTCTGTTTCAGATATTCAAAAACTTATTGTTGGTAAAATTGGTGGAAGTGTTAAATTAACTTTAAAAACTAGAGAAGGGGTAAAAGATTTTATTGTTACAAGAGCAGCTCTTGATATAAATAAATTATCTATATATCCGCAATGGAAAGATTTTTGCGGTGATAAATCTTCAGACCATGAAATTTGTTTTATTCATGCGAATGATATCGTTAATAAAAAATTTGAGTTGGGTCAAGGACCTTTAGCAATAAGCTTAAAAGGGCGGAATGTTGCACAAAGACGCTATGCTTTTGAAAATGATTTATATTTGTGTAGTGAAACCAAAGACCCCGCTTTGTGTTATATGCAATTAAGACAAAATATGCAAAATCAAAATATTGCTAATCAAATGAGACAACAACAAGCTACTCAAAATGTAATTCAGAATTTAAACCATTTAAACACAAATCTTGAATTGCAAAACATGAATCAAAATTTATACAACATTAATAATAGTATTCAAATGTTGAGGTATTAGATTGCATGGAAATTCTTACAATAGTTTGCCCAATAATCCTGTTTTGGTTTCTTTATAAACTGGTAGAGTTTTGTCAAAATTTGTGGGATAATCCTTATAAAAAAACACCATACAATTTTATTGATAATATAGCAGATTGGCTTGAGTTTGATTATACATCTTTAGAAAATAAGCACTATATTCAAAAAGTAACAAAAAAATATAATGTAACACAAGATAATCTAAAATCGATTATCGGACTAAATTATAAGAGTAATACGATAAATATTATTCCGTTAGAAATAGTTTTTTCGATTGCATTGACCATAAAAGAAAGACTAAAAGTCTTGAAGTTAAATAGTAATATTGATAGTTTTAAAAGCCAATTTGATTTCTTTTTATTTGATATAAAAAACCATTTCCCCGAAATAAATTTAAAATGCACAGAAACATTAACAATAGAAGATACTAAACCAATAATAAAACATATTGAACAACAAATTGTTTTTATAAAACAACAAATTACACCTAAAAATAAAGATATATTAGAGCAACAATTAAATGCGTATTTTTTACTATTGGTACTTTGTTATAATAAAATTTATAAGGATTTGAATAATTTATCTAATGAAATTCTTAAAGAATTATCTTAGTTGATTTTAAATGTTAAGCAAATTTTCCATAATTACACTATCTGCATAGTGTAGAATTGGCATATTTTTCTTTGCAAATTTCTACGAATATAAAATCTGCCGTATCTTTATATGGAGATATATGTAGATAATTTTTATTGTAAAGATTTTACGATTTAGGCTTTTCAAGATTTCACTAACTGTAATTTCTCTGTTAATAATAAAGTTGTAGTACACAATAAAAGGAGAAAAATATGGCATTAGATTTTACCAATTTTTTAGGAAAAGCAACTTATGATTTAAAAGTGGTAAACACAGACAAGATTAAAAAAGTTACAATAAATGATATTGAATTAAATATTTCATCAGCTTTATTTAGGGTACTTTGTTCTTTCATAAAACTTTCAAAAGAATACAATTATGTACCAATCAAAGAAATTGATAAATCTTATCCCGCTAAAACATTGCAAAGATATATAAAAAGAATAAATGATGAAACTTTAAATTCAATTAATGAAAAAATAATCGAATCTAAATATGGTTTTGGCTATTATTTTACAATAGATACTTTTGATATAGAAGAATAATTTGTCGATTTTTTGTCGCAATTTTGTCCACAAGTAAGCTCAAAACTACCGTGAGACACAGCTTTTGAACTTTGGTATGTTTCTTTATGTAAGATTTAAGGGGTAAGTTTTTGCCCAGAAAGGAATACCATGGAAACAAAAGTAAACAGTAAAGTTGTTATGAGTGAAATTGACAAATTCGTAAACTTTTTTGATGATAGCTTTAAAACATCATCTAAAAAAATCATTCAGTATGGCGGAGTAGGTAAAATCGAAACAATTAGAGGTAAAGATTTTACTGAAGCATTAAGGGAGCATTTTCTTGGGGTTAATCGCTGGGGAGTATCACCAGAAGTTGAAGGTCAAGAAGATAAAATTTTATTTGGCGGAATTGATATTGATTGTAAAGATAAATCTATTGAAGAAAAATATCAAATGGCGCTAAATATTCAAAGCGAATTATTTAAAAAATACAGACTAAATGCACTTATTGAGCAATCAAAATCAAAAGGTTTTCATTTATTTGTCTTTTTTGCTTCTCCTCAAAATCGAGATTATGTTCAAAATTTATTAGAAAATGTAGTAACCAAGATAACCGGTTTAAAAATTGCAAATGGAATTATTGAAATTTTTCCAAAAGGTAAAAAAGGTTTAGGGATATTTTTACCATATTTTGGAATGTTTGAAGATTCAAACACAATAAATCCGGAATTTTTTGAGCTTAAAAAATCTTGCTTTGTTGAAGGTGAAAATATGGAAGCTATAACAGACCCGTTGCCGAGAATAAAGAGTGCAATGCAGCTTAATAATTCAATGCTTATGTTTCAGGAATCTTTAAAACGATACCCTGATTGCATAAGAAAAGCTGCTTTAAATTGGAAAGACGGGGAAAGAAACTCTTTAACACTTGCAGTTGCGGGAGTTTTAAAGAAGGTATCTAAAATTTCTGTTGATGAGGCAATAAATGTTATTACTCAAATTGCTCAATTCAATCGTGATGAAGAATTATCAGGTAGAATTGCAACAGTTGAAGCAACTTACAAAAATGATGAAGTGGCTGGCTGTTCAATCTTTAAGGGCGAAAACGAAAACATTTCTCTTAATGAATTGGTTTGTGATTCTGATTGTTTGTTCTTGAATCTTGATATGCCTATAAAATATAAGGTTAGATACTTGCAGGCTCGAAAGGAATTGCAACCTAATGTAAAAAAAGATAAAATTTCAGAACTTGTAATTGCTGAACTCTTAAATGTGGGTAAAATTTATAAAGCTGACGGTCAATATTATATTTTTGACGGTAATGCAAAGCGATTGATATGTATATCCGATGAGCCTCTTGAATTAAGAACAATGTTTACAGAGTGGGGTATAAATGCTTCTGAAAACTTATATAAGTAATTATATTTATTTTTCTTTTAAACTTGTTGACGAGACCGGCTATCAATAGCCTTTAATTTGAGGTGACAGGCATGAAATTAATCACGATAGATGAACTTTCAACAATTCTACAAACCTCAAAAAGTACAATATATCGCTGGGTACACAAACGGGCAATCCCGTTTGTGAAACTCGGAGGCAAGTTGTTATTCTCACAAGACGAGATTCAAGAATACATAAAGAAAAATTCTGTTAGCAATTTGTAGTCAAAGTGCTTACAGAAAGCCGAATACACGGCATAATAAAAATAAAAGGATTAAATACTTATGGCAAAAGTTCGAAAAAATAAAAGAGCCAATTACTGGGAGGTCGATTATCTCGACCTCTTTGGTAAAAGAAAAGTTAAAGGCGGATTTAAAACAAAAGTTGAAGCTGAAGCCTTTATGGTTGATATTTTATCAAAACTCCAAACCGGTGCAATGCCTAAAAATAATAAAATGACTTTTGCAGAAGCTGCTGATATTTTTATGCGGCTGCATGCAAATAAAAAGTGTAAACCCAATACAGAACACGGTTATCACGGTTATTTAAAAAATCATTTATTACCTTACTTTGGGAAGATGAAATTAACAGAAATTACCCCACTTGCGGTCAATGAATTTATCGCACAAGAACTTGAAACAGGTCGCAAAAATTCAACTGTAAATAAGTATAAAAAACTTATGAGTCAAATTTTTAGCTTTATGATTGACAATGAAGTTATAGTGAGAAATCCTTTAGCCAGAATCAAATCATTAAGAGAAGAAAAAAGCGAGGAAGTTTGTGCTTTATCAAGTCAAGAAGTACAAATATTACTTTCTAAAACAAAAGCGGTTTATCCCGATTTTTACCCTTTGTTATTTACCGCTATTTTTACAGGCTTAAGACAGGGTGAACTTATGGCTTTAACTTGGGATTCAATAAATTGGGTAAAAAAGCAGATTACAGTTGATAAAAATTATACTCATGGAAGGCTTGGAACACCAAAAACCGGTAAAATAAGAAAAGTCGATATGTCTTTGGAGCTTGTAAAAGTTTTGAAAGAATGGCGTCTGGCTTGTCCTAAAGGCGAAAAAAATCTTTTGTTTCCAAATGGCGAAGGCGAGTATCAAGACGCAAATAATATGATTAAAAGAAGATACAAGCCGGCTTTAAATCGTGCCGGAATCAATTATATAAAATTTCACGGTTTAAGGCATACCTACGCAAGTTTATTACTTGCAAATGGCGTACCGATGAAATATGTTCAGCACCAATTAGGACATAGTTCTATTAAAATGACAATGGACTTATATACTCATCTCTTACCCGAAACTAACGAGCAATGCGTCAATGCACTTGATAATATTGTAGAAAAGACGCAAGAACCGATAGAAATTAGAAAGTTCGGGACTTAGCTTACTTAAAGACTTGAATCAATGCTAAAATGAAAGAGCCGGCAGCAAAAATACCTGTAATTATTGATACAATAAGAGTTGTTTTATATTGCTTGTTTGATGAATCTTGAATCGTTTTAACTTGCTGGGTTAATTCTTCAATAGTTTTTGCATTTTCTTCAATTATATATTGAGTTTTGTTTAATACTTTTGTCTGTTGTTTGCTTTCAACCAAACATTTTTCCATATTTTTATCTGTTTCAATAATTGGATTTCTTTGTTTTGCTATTTCTGCTACTTCGTATGCGGAAGCAGGTTGTTTAGGGTATAAAAAAGCAGGATTGTAATTCTTGTTCATTATATTATTCCTTAACTCTTACTAAACTATATAAATCCTCTGTTGTGTCGTTTGGTCTTTGAGTATTATGAGTTGTTTCGGTTATTTGTAACGGATTTGGATATAAGCTACTGTGTTTATATTTATATCCCTTTTCTTGTAATAAAGTTATTGAATTATCCAATAATTGCTTTACAAATTCTTGGTCATTTTTTATATCTTTATGTTGAAACCAAAGTCCAATAGAATCATCATCTCTAAGCTCCATATCAAAACTACTAAAGATGTATTTATCTATTAGCTTTTGTTTTACTTCTTCAACACATTTGTTTAAGCTATAATCCATAAAATACCTCCATTCTTATTATACTGATACTTTGTGGTTTAAAGTGAAAAATAAACAAAAAATTAATATTTGAACTTGGATTCGAAACCGTAAAACCGCATTTTACTACGCACTTACTACAAACTTCTTGCAAAAATTCTGATAAAGTCTGATTAAAGGGGGTAAAGGTTGAGACAAGAAACAAGCCCCGAAGCAATAAAAATAATCACTTCTGACTAATTGTGATAAAACCTAAAAACCCCTGAAAAACTGCATGAGAGCTACTTCTAAGCAGAGGGTCAGAGGCGCCGAAAACAACAAAAATTTGACAATTAAATAAACAACTTTATGCGTCCGTAGCTCAGCTGGATAGAGCAATTGCCTTCTAAGCAATGGGTCGCGCGTTCGAATCGCGCCGGGCGTATTTTTTGTGCCAAAAATTGCAAAAGTCGCAAAAAAGTTGCAAATTGTTTTTAGTTTCAATTTTTTTATGTGTTAATTTATCACTTGTTCTAAAACTTCCATTGTGAGCTGTTTTTGGCTTTGCGTATGGTTTTATATTAGAAAATATTTCAACAAGCCCTAAAAGACGCCGTGGCTATTCCATTTTAGACCATAAATTTTTATAAATTGCTTACATTACGGCTATATTATTGATGATGTGGAAAGAATAAAATAAAAGACCTATTGAGCGAGTCAATAGGTCGAATATGATTGCATATTTTTAAATTATAATTATGTCCCAAACTCTCTCACTTTTGATTCTTTATCCGATTGAATCTTAATTATGTTATCAATTAAGCAAGCGCATTGTTCGTTTACTTCCGGCAGTATGTGGGTGTATAAATCCATTGTCATTGTAATAGAAGCGTGTCCTAATTGGTGTTGCACATATTTCATTGGCGCCCCTTGTGCTAGTAAAAGACTTGCGTATGTGTGGCGTAAATCATGAAATCTAATATCATCAATACCCGCTCTTTGTAATGAGGGTTTAAATCTTCTTTTGAGCATATTTTGTGCGTCTTGATATTGTCCTTGATTATTTGGAAATACTAAGTTGTGTTCCCCATTTGGACAGGCTAAACGCCATTCTTTAAGTATGCGTGCAAGCTTTTTTGACATATCAACATACCTTATATGGTTTGTTTTGGTTGTTCCAACTCGTCCATGAGTGTAATTTTTATCAACTTTGATTTTCATTTTTATACCATTATAATATTCATGTTCCATAAGCATTTCAATATTTGGATTAATTTGCAATGTTTCATGTATAACGGTGTCTTTTGCTTTTGACTGCGATGCAACAGAAGCTAAAATTATTTGATAAGTCCTGTATTTTCCGGCTTGTAATCAATTCTTGCTCTAGGATTCTTAACTGCCGGCATATACTTAAACACCATTCTTTTTTGAATGTTATTTGATTCTAAAATCTTAAATCCAATTGCCGGCACATCTTCCGCTGTTGGTTTCTTTGCTTCTGCAATAGGAACAGAAATAAAACACATTAGAGCTGTAAACAAAACTAAAAACTTTTTCATAAAACCACCTTCCTTAAATTTTATACTTACAATTCGTACGAATTACCAAACTTATGCACAGGTCTTTCCTTAGAGTAGTTTGGGCTATTGTAGTTATTTTGATTGTTTTCATAATTTTGTTTGTTGTAATAATCGCTGTACATTTTTTCAAACTGCTGTGGATTTTCCATTGCACGATTTAATGTATCAGTCTTACCCAAACTCTGTTCATACTTGATTTGCTCAACTGTATAATAAGCAAAACTTTTTCCTGTAATAGCTGTTAAAACACAAATTAAAACAAATAACTTTTTCATATTTACCTTTCTTAACCACGCTTAGTAGCAGCCTTTAAAATATTGATTTATAAAAGATTAACACATATAAACGCACGGTCAGTTTGTTTATTTAATTTCATATTACCACGAAAATTACAATATGAGCAAAAAAGATTTACAAAAGTTTGGCAAGAGATTAAAATTTCTAAGGCTTAATAAAGAATTAACTCAACTTGAATTAGCAGAAATTCTTGACATGTCTCCTAATTTTATTGGAATGGTTGAGCGAGGTGAAAGAAATACAACCGTTGAAAATGTGTTTAAAATTGCAAGAGCATTAAATATAAAGCCTTCTAATCTTTTTGAAAATCTTTAAAATCCAGTATATCTATTGCCTTTTGCAGCTTTTGTTTATTGTTCTAAAAAGTATGTAGTAGTCGTCACCTGATTTATCAAGTTGTAAATCATCATCAATAATCCCGGAATCACTTGCGAGAGCGCCTAACTTAATGAACACTTTTAAATCGTACAAAATCATTCTTGCGTCCGAAATTCTTTGTTCTAATAGTTTTAACGATTTTTTATCGCACATTAAAATTTACTCCTTTGTATTTATATGCGTATAACTAGCTATTTTATGCTAACCTATACAGGCGTACTACTGTTATAGCGTAGATTTAAGCCATAATTGTACAATAACGCAAAAGTAAATTTCTGTGCACCATGTTAATTTATATTAGTAGCAAATCTTAGCGGTAATATTAGAATTTAATCATTAATAAGTTTTTCAATCTTAATTATTAGATTTGTAATTCTGCACAATATAAAATAATAATCTAAGTTATCTTGCATTTGTAATTCATCATCGCCTATGCAGGAATCAGAAGCTAATGCCCCTAACCTCCAATAAAAGATGTCCCGCCTCGTTTAATTTTTCTTGCTGTTCTTCATTCGTAACTTCTACCATTCTTTCTCCTTCAGAATCGCATAAAAATAATTTTATCGAGAAAGAAATTATAAAAACATGAGCAATGCCATACTTTTGCAAAAATTAGCATTACTTTACTAATACTTGTAAATTTATTTTCAGATGAGAGAATATATTTAAGAATCTAAGGAGTAAGTATGGCTATACCTGATTATGAAAAATTAATGTATCCAGTTTTAAAGTTGTTGGGCGAAAATAAAGAACTATCCGGAAGTCAAATTGAAGATTTGGTTGCAAAATATGTAAACTTGTCTAATGAAGATTTACAATTAAGATATCCTAATAATTCTAAAAGAATATTTAAAGATAGAGTTGATTGGGCTAGAACATATTTGAAAAAAGCAGGGCTAATTGATTCTCCCCAAAGGGGAACTTCAAGAATTACTACATTAGGTACGAAAATATTAAAAGATAAGCCTAAAGAAATTAATAACAAATTTTTAAAACAATTTAAATCATTTCGTGACTTTAAAAATTTAAGTAATAGCAAGATAAGTAATTCCGAAATTGTTCAACAGGAAGATTCTATAAAAGAAAATCAAACTCCAATTGATATGATTTATACGGGGCGTGATGTATTAAATACAAAATTAGAAAATGATTTATTAGATAAATTAATAGAAAAAGATGCCTCTTTGTTTGAAGTAATTGTAGCTAAACTTTTAGTTAGTATGGGTTATGGAAGTTCTTATGATGATATAATTCAGCTCAAAGGTAAAAGTGGTGATGAAGGTATTGACGGTATTATCAAACAAGATGTTTTAGGTTTAGATAAAGTATATATTCAAGCAAAGAAATGGACAAAATCTACTGTATCAGGTCCAGAAGTCCAAAAATTTGCAGGTGCATTAAGGCAAAAACATGCAACAAAAGGTGTGTTTATTACCACTTCAACTTTTACAGAAGCTGCTAAAAAATGTGCTAAAGAAGTAAGCGACACTATTATTTTAATAGATGGTCAAAACTTAACAAAACTTATGATTGAATATAATGTTGGTATTCAAATTGAAGATACCGTTCAAATTAAAAAACTTGATGAAGATTTCTTTGAGGATAATTAATTATAAAAACTTTGTATAGTTAAGCATTTGTATAATAATTGCATTTTCTTTTTAACATACATTTATAGCAATTTGGTTTTATATTACAAATTTTACGTGGAAAATCTAATAAGGCATAATTATACAAATAAAAATTTCTTTTAGGTGTCAATTCTTGTGCAAGATTAATGAACCATTTTTTACGTCTTGTTTCACCGTCAGTTTCAAAACCAAAAAATCTTCCATATACTCTAACAACGTTGCTATCAATTATTACGGCTCTTTTATTTTGGTGTAATGATAAATAAGCAGAAGCAACATATTCACCAACGCCCGGCAATTTAATTAATTCTTCTTTTGATTCCGGAATACTTTTATCACTTAAAATTTTTGCAAGAGCTTTGAAATCCTTATTTCTTTGTTGCAGTCCCAGTGAATTAAAAATATTGGCACTATTATTTTTATAATATTTATAAGGGGTAGGATATTTATTACAAAAATCCAAAAATACAGGTAATACTTGCTCTGCTTTTGTTCTCTGTAACATAATTTCGACAGCAAGTGAGTGCCATTTGTTATCACAAAAACGCCATGGAAAATTTACAAAGTTTTCTTTCTCCCAGGCGAGTAATTTCTTTCTAAAATATGTAATTAATGCTTTATCTTCTAGAATAAACATTATACTGCAACTAATTCCATTTTAGATTCTTTTCTCTTTGCTGCTGCCTTTGATTTATCTTTAATATGTTTTTTCATTTGCTTTGCAACAGCAGCTATTACAGGGACACATACACTATTGCCAAATTGTTTATATGTCTGTGCATTTGAGACTTTATCAATGATAAAGTCTTCAGGAAAACCCTGTAAACGTGCAGCTTCTCGCGGGGTCAATTTACGCGGATTTTTACCTTTTTGTGCAATTAAAATTTCGCTGCCGTCTTTATAGTATCTTGCAGAAATTGTGTTTGTATATTGAGAATTTTCATCAAATAAACCGTAGCCAAAACCTTTACCATTTAGTTTATTCGCCTCTTTTCTTCTTTGATGTCCTGCCCATAACTTATCTGAAATAGTATAAGATTTATCTACATTGTCTTCTAATATATCACCAACTCTTGTTGGTATTCCTGTAGGAGTAGGAAATTCAAAATCAATATTATGGTCAAGAAAACCAACAATAAAAATTCTTTCTCTATTCTGAGGGACGCCAAAATCACGAGCTGCTAAGACTTGTACAAAAGTTTTATATCCTGCTTTTTCAAGATGTTCAAGTATAACTTTTAAAGTATGCCCTTTATCATGCCCCTTTAATTGTTTTACATTTTCAAGTAAAAAAGCCTGTGGTTGTTTTTCAATTAAAATTCTTTCAATATCAAAGAATAATGTACCTCTTGTATCATTAAACCCTTTTTTTAAACCTGCCTGAGAGAAAGGCTGGCATGGAAAACCTGCGAGCAATATATCGTGGTCCGGAACATCTTCCTCTTTTATTTCTTTAATATCACCATACATATTTTCATCGCCATAATTTGCTTTATAAGTTTCAATAGCATATTTATCAATTTCACTTGTCATAACGCACTTAACATTATTGCCAAATGCTATTTCAAAGCCTTTTCTTATGCCGCCAATTCCTGCGAACAAGTCGATTATTTTAATCATGCCTGAGCCTCCCAATATTCTAAACAGTGAGGTATTTCGTGATTAAAGAACTCTGTAAAAGATATTACATTGCTATGTTTTTTGTATTGTTCTTTTACAGAATCATAATTAACTATACAAATATTTTGATGTGCCATTGTTTTTAATTTGCTTGCTGTCAAAGTTTTATCAACTGTCAATAAGTAAATTTGTGGGATATTAGTGCGTCTCATTTCTTCTGCAACTTCTTGCCAGCGCTCACGCAAAGAAGTTTTCATTGTTATAATAAGGGTTTTAGCTCTATTGTTGATATAACTATTCTTACCTGGAATTATACCGTCAACAATTTTACCAATACCCTGTTCTTGAAAAAATCCTTCTGCAACAGTTGATTGGTCGTCAAAAGGATAGCCATACACATCTTTAATTAAAAATTTTATTATTGCTTCAAATGTTTTACCGGAGCGAGAGCGACGTGAATTCGTCGTACTTAAATCAACTGCATATAAATATGGCATTATACTTCCTGTATAATTTCCAATTAAATTGCATAAATCATCATCAAAGTTTTTACTAAATTTAATGTTTGTTTTTTTTATATACTCTTTTAAAAGGGAGTTTGGCAATTCTCTCGCTTGTACAAGATGTGCAATAAAATTCTTATTAAATACTGCTTCATCTTCTAAGTAAAGCTGCCAGCAACCTTCTCTTAAAAGCTCTATACCATTTGAGACATCTTTTTTTATGCCTTTTATATCTACAATTTTTTTATCCTTCAATTGTTTTAGATATTGTTCAGGCGTCTTAATAAACTTATTTCTATACTTCTTTATCTCTGCTGCTAACCAGTCTAACTCTTTTCCCGTTAATGCTACAAATTCACTCACAACACTTCCTCTGTATAGCTTTCCTATGGTAAGTATACCATGGACAAATAGCACTTTGTCAAAAAAGATAAGTTTCGTGAAGATAATATATGTAGTCATATATAAATCTTATCGAATAAGATTTATTTGTATGCAGGTTGTAGCAAAAATTTGCAATGTTATATTAAAGGGCGATATGTTATTTTATCGCCCTAAAAAAGTTTGCTTCCCAATATTTGTTATGTATGATTCGTGTAAAATTACGATTTGACGGTTCAATTTTTATCAGCTCACTTCTAGGTTGTTTACTAACTTCTTCCCAATTTTCGTGAACTACATAAAGAGCATTACCCCAGTAAATATTTTCAAATACAACTTTGCCATTTGAAAATTTTGCCCCAAAATAACTTTTAAACTGTCCTTTGCCTTGAATAAACTCGATTGGATTAGCTGATTTTATAACGTCCATTCTTTTGTTAAATTCTTCCTGTGTTGGTTTATTTGTATTATCCGGTATTGAGTTGTAAATCCGTTCGTTTGAAAGTTCTCCTGGCGGAAATATTTCCCAATCTACAAAGGCTGTTTTTACATAATCTTCATGCGAGCATTCTGCCTGATAAATATCACAATTATTCACACCCTCTTGTAAAAGATTACACCTGAATAATATCTCTGATTCAAAGAGTTCCTCTGTTCTATCAACTACGCCGGCAGAAATTTTGACAAGGAAATTATTGTTAACTTGTTTGATTAAGCTTAATTCTAAATGTAAAAATTTAGGTTCCCAAAATTCTCGTTGATAAACTTTTTTAGGATATGTCCCAGAGTGCCAATTCCCACCCCAATCTTGAAGTTCATAAGGTATAAACTTTGTTATCTTTGGCAAATCTTTACGAACAAGCGTTCTGCCTTTAGCATTATATTTTGAGTATCTTCCATTACTTGCATCCGGCAATAGCCAATTACTTTTAAAACTAATGTTTCCATTTATAATGCTTATGCTAAGATGTTTGTATTTTTCAATGTTTTCAATGTTTACTTTTTCTACACAACATACCTCAATTAAATTTTCTTTGTACATAGCTAATTTTGCCTTTATGCGTTCAGGTAATGAATTAAAATTTTTCTTTCCCATAGTCTACCTCGTTTTCGTTTTGTCTACTAATACATAAGTTTGTCCGGATTGCCGGGTTGGAGGAAAGGGTTCGTTTTTTACAATTGTCCTTTCGATTCCAGAATGCCCACCTCTTGGACCAATCATTTCGTACTGTCCTGATGTTGGAGCTTTTTGCCCCGGTTTAAAGTTTCTCTCTGTCATTTTTAATCTCCTTTACAAAAAAATGATTTTACACTATAATAACAGTATCTTGTTAATATTGTTATTGTTCACAAAAATAACATATTTTTGTTATTTTGTCAAGAGGTACTTATGAAGAAAAATATAAAAAATCCATTAAGCAATAGAATAAAAGAACTTAGAGTACAAAAAAAGTGGACTCAATTGCAATTAGCAAAAGAAGCCGGGCTTGCAAAACCTTTAATTTCTATGATTGAAACAGGCGAAAGATTCCCTTCTGATGATGTTTTAAAAAAATTATGTGTGGCCTTTGGGGTAGAAGAAGAAGAAATTTTAAATCAATCTGTTAAGGATGAAGCTATTAAACAAATACAAGAAGCTGAAACCAGAGAAGTTTTAACAGCGTATAGGAAAATATATCGTGGCTAATTTTACAGATGTATCTTTTTTACCTAAACAAGACGTTGAAGCTACTGTGCGTTATGCGTTAACAAATTCTATAGGATTAGATTGTTTATATCCTATTGATTTATTTTCTATTATAGAAAGCTGGGGAGTTGATGTTGTAACAAAATTTTCTTCAGAGCCATATCTTGCAAAAATTTTATTAACGCAATGTCCTAAAATTATAATAAATACACAAAAAAGCATTGATGAAATAAGAGCAGAAATACTAATAAATTCTACATTAAGATTTTCTATAGCACATGAACTTGGACATTATTTTTTGAATAAGTTGAACAATGAGGAAATTAAGACTCGTTTTAATAAGACAAATTCTAATAAACAAATTAATACGTTTAATGCGGTTACTGAATATCAAGCAAATGAATTTGCCGCAGCATTGTTAATTCCTGAACATTCATTCAAAAATTATCAAAATCATAATGGTAAGCCTTTAGAAATGGCTAAAAGTATTTCTAATGACTACAGGGTGTCCTTAACGACAGCATTTTTAAGAATGGCTAAATTATCTGAAAACATTACAGTTTGTTTGCATATAGACACACAGGCCGGTAAAATAAAGCATTTAGCTCATTCAAAATTATGGGATGATATAAGATATGAACACAAACCTTATTGGGCTTTAAAAATATCTAAAAAATCCGATATCCCTGAATATAGTGCAACTAACAAAGTTCTTACGAATCCAACTTCAAATAATGCAGGAATAAGGAATAATATGCCAATAGATAGGTGGTTTGAAGAATATACGGGCGAGAATACTCTAAATGAGTGGGTTTATCCTTTTGCAGATAGATTAATAACATATATTGAAGTTGATATCCCTGATTATTAGTAATTATTCAAACTCGCTTAATTCTTCCCAATCGTTTGGCATTCCTACTCTGCGTAAATAACATTTGCCACCGTCAATTGCAACTTTACCGCACGAGCAAAATTTAAAATCATGTGTATTTGTTGATTCAATTATATCCCCACAATGTTTACATCTTATGCGATTTCTTATTATTTTAATTTCCATTTATTCCCTTTCATATTTATAAAATTATATTCAGTAAGAATAATTATTAAGCGTATTTGTTGCAAAAGTTTGCGAAATTGCATTGTTCAAAAAATACAAAATTTTTCTATGGCTCCGATTAAAGGAGGCTAAATATGGGTTTTACCCCTCCCCCACCCTTGTATAAAATGCTCATTTTAGAAATCTCAATCTTTCCTCAATCACATTACAGTTGCAAATAAGTTGCAAAAGTTCTAATAAATTTAGACTAAAATTGACAAAATCTGAGAATAAAATTAGCCTCAAATTCATGTACCATAACAAATAGAGATAAATTCTGATAAAACCTGAAAACATGCACCAAATCAGCCTTATACAACTTCTAAGCGATAGGTCGAGCGTTCGAATCGCTCTCAGGGTAAATAAAAAGAGGATATGGAATAATCCAATCCTCTTTTTATTTTCTTAACTGACAATATTTTCGTTCTTCATTCCAAGTCCAATTATATTTTAAACAATTTTCTTTATTTATTTGAATTTTTCCATATTCTGTATTTATCAATTGACCTTGTGTGCATATTCCACTATCAAGACAAAAATCTTTATCGTCTTTCAATATAAAAAGAACTCCTAATATTGTTCCTAAAGATAATATACCGATTATTAAACATATAATTATTATAATTAATAACCTTTATATCTATCAAGAAAACCTTTTGGAATTCGATGCTTTAGCAATTCATAAGGATTTTCTGTAGGATACTGACGACCTAAATCTCTACCTTCTTGATTAGCTTCTAAATCTTCTTGAATATCTTTTAAACTTTCTTCAATTGTATATTTTTGATCCCTAAAGTCTTTATTTTCTGCTCCGAAGAATTT
>ENA-ORTF01000996-ORTF01000996.1-human-gut-metagenome-genome-assembly--contig:-NODE-996-length-35363-cov-4.330237_pt1 | contig 35363 bp, 38 predicted proteins | sample MGYA00241908_ERZ509180 | MGnify/ENA primary metagenome ERZ509180 (study PRJEB26280, sample SAMEA2338814) | human gut metagenome | biome: human gut; feature: human-associated habitat; material: faeces... | reverse complement strand
CTCGCTATCGTTATAGCTTTTCTAACATGTTTTTCCTCTGCTTTTTTTATTATAATCTATTTTTTGAAATTTTCAAGAGAAGTGTTATTTAATTTCCCATTTTCTCTGCATTTGTGAAAGCTTTCCGGTTCTTGTAAGAAAATTGATTACATAATTTGTTTTTGCCTTAAGTCTGTCAGATTCTTCTCCTCTGCGGAATGCCACAGCATAAGGTTCTTTTGAGTATCTTTTCGGCAGAATTTTTACAGAATCATCATCCATTATAAGACCATACAAAACTGTATCATCAGCAATCATTGCATCAGCTTTGCCGGCTTTTAAAGCATTAAATCCATCAATATATGTCTTATACCCTATTATAGTTGCATCCGGAACATTCATACGCACACTCATTTCACCGGTTGAACCATAGATTATTATAACCTGTCTTCCATTTAATTGTCTTAATGAAGTTATATCACTTTTGGCGGGAACAACAATTGCCTGACCTGCCACGTAGTATGGAACAGAAAAATCCGCAACTAGCTGTCTTTGATCAGTCACAGACATTGTAGCAATTAACATATCTACCTTTTTTGTGTTAAGCATTGAAATTCTATTAGAAGCAGTTACAGGCACAAATTCAACCGCTTCCTCAGTTGAAAAAATCTCTTTTGCAATCTTTTTGCCCAAATCAACATCATATCCCTGCAGTTTGCCTGTTATATCCTTATACCCGAAAGGCTTAGCATCACTCCTAACTCCGACAATCAGTTTTCCCCGGTTGATAATTACATCTAAATCATCCTGAGAATTGTCTTTTGTACAGGCACAGGTAAATAATGTCACAAGTAAAAGTGTACAAATTAATTTCTTAAACATGCAGCTCCTTATTCCTCGCTTAATAAAGACATGATACTTAAATGCCCCGTCAAAGTCAATTCCCGCAAAAAAGAAAGACTGCTTCAAAAACCAAATAGCCTGACAGGATAACCGCTTACGGTAATGTTTATCAAATTAATTGAAGTACATAATCAAATATAAGTTTGTTTTTTAAACTTTTTTCAGGTTTTTCACAGCAAAAACCTATAAACACAAGGAGGTAAAAATGACAATTAAAAAACTTACTGTGGCAGCTGCAATTGCCGTTGGAATAGCAACGTGTTCCTTGAATTCAGCAATGGCAGCTTGCCCGTGTGCACAACCGGCAACTCCGGCACCATGTGCTGAACCGTTACCTGTTGTAACAGGACCGGCTTGTCCATGTGATCCGGCACCAAAATGCGACAAATGCAACAAAGCATTTGACGAATGTGACTGCAAAAAGGCAGATCCTTGCAAGGATCCTTGCAAAGACGAAGATCCATGCCCGCCTAAAAAAAGCGACTGTGGATGTCCGGATGAAATTTCCTGCGACAAACCTGCAGAACCGGCTTGTGCAGTATGCCCTGGTACAGGCAAACCTGACAGAAAAGAGATGAAACAGGTTTACGGCTACCCTAATGCAGTTTACGGTACTAACAACTACGTAGGTGAACCTGCAAATTCTATCTTCCAGACAGAAACTGCTCTTAACGGTACACCACAAATTATGTCTTCTAACGTAAACGGTGTAGCAGTATCTTCAGAAGGTATGGTTACCGGCGCAGCAAGCCAGCTTCCATGTCTGAACGAAGCTCCTACAAGACACAACGGTATCCCTATCGACAGAAATGAAAGAATTATGGATGGTAACAACTGTCCTGTTGATATACAAACTGAAAATTCTATAGATGCTATTAAAAAATCTTTCGTTCCTTACGAAATTAAAGAAGGCGGCTGTCCCTTAGGCGGCGCAGCACCTGCATCTAATACCTGTATGTTCCCTGATGTTCCAAACGGCTACTGGGCTGCCTGCGACATCGATAAATTAGCTATTAATGATGTTGTTGTAGGTTATCCTGATGGTCAGTTCAAACCAAACAGAGATATTACACGTGCAGAATTTGCAACTATGTTAGTTAAAGGTTTCAATCTTGACGATTGCGGCATGCCGACACAAAACATCTTCAAAGATGTACCTTCATGCAACTGGGCTAATGCAGCTATTGCAAAAGCAGTTGACGAAGATTTGTTAGCAGGCTATCCGAACGGAAAATTTGAACCTGAACACAAAGTAACACGTGCCGAAGCATTAACATCAATTGCAAAAGGTATGACTTGCGACATTGATGCTTGCAAAGCTGATGAAATCTTAAGCAAATATGCTGACGGTAACACAGTTCCAAGCTGGGCAAGAATTCCAATTGCAAAATCACTTGAAAACGGTGCATTAAAAGATTCACCAAATCCAAACATGATTATGCCTAACAGAGAAGCATCCCGTGCTGATGTAGCATCAATGCTGCAAACAGTTCGTGTAGCACTCGGTTACGATACAAACCCGAAAACAGCAAACAATATTTGCCCTGCATGTCCTGTAAGCAAAAATGCGTTTGTTGAAAACGAAGAAATCGTTAAAATCCCTACATTGAAAGTTGCTATGATTGACCAATTGACAGCAAAATCATCTCACGTAGGTCAATACTTCAGAGCTAACACTCTTGAAGATATTACAATCAACGGAGTAACATACCCTTGCGGTTCAACCGTAACAGGTCAGGTTGTTGAAGTAATAAGACCTTCAGGATGTAACAAAGGTGCTTTAAAATTAGCATTCACAGACATCAAAAACGGCGACTGCAAAACTAAATTACCTAAACAAATCTTACAGGCACAAGTTAACAAATCAAAACAGGTTAACCCTGTAGCCAGATTGGTTGAAATGCCGTTCACTCTTGCAGGTTCATTGGTCGGCGTAGTCGGCAGAACAGCAGGCGGTATCATTTCTAACGTAGGTAACGCTGCAGAAAATGTTTCTAACGATGCAGGTTATATGTTAGGACACGTATTCCAGGGTAAATTCGGTGCTGCTGCGCGTAACCTTGGTGACGGTCTGTGGGAAACTGTTAAGGCTCCGGTTGACGTTACAAGAACAGCATTATCAGGTACTATGGGCTTATTCCAGACTACCGGCGACGAATTTGCTTACCTTGTTGACCCTAAAGGATACAAAATATCCGCAGTTAACCCGAGAGAACACGTTACTATTGCTTTTGGCTGCAGTGGAGAATAGCGGGTTTTCGCCAGAGGGCGAAGTAAACAGGTTGACCTGCGCTCAAGCAGGACAAGCAGATTTATGAAGACCCATTTAACGGCGAAATCCGAAAATCCACGCCAAATGTAAAGTTAATTGATTCGTTAGCCGAAGAAAACCGCCATATGCTGGCGGTTTTCTCTTTTATTTTTTAAGTTTTTATATATTAGTTATTTTTGTTCTTTTTCAGCTTCATCAAGTTCAAGAATTCTGCCTCTTGCTGCGTCTTCACTATCGAAGGAAGGTTCATTCGGAACTTTTTCACCTGTTTCTTTGTAGATAATGTAGAACTTATCATCTTCTTTAACAACTTCTTTTGTGTGTGCTAGTTTTAAGCCGTTATCTGCAATTGTTCCAGGAGTTACTTCTGCTTCAGGATTTGCTGAGTATACTTTGCCGTTAACTTCTACATCAGGAAGAGTGAATTTATCACCTGCGTAGAGGTTTGTATTAGGCTGATATTCGCTTGCGTTGTATACAGCTTCTTTTATTGCATTGTATTCAGGTGTTCCAAATTTTACGCCATACATTGCTGAAATAATTGCTGAAGGATAGTCACCTGCTTTAATTGTATAGCTTTTTGGCATTTCACCTTCTTCATAGCAAACATCATATTTGCTTTCCTGAGGTGTTACTTCCGGTTTATCAGGAACAGATGGTGTTGGCATTACAAGGTTGTTATCTTTTTTATCATCACCGCTGCAGCACTTAATTAATCCTGCTACAACTGCTACAGCTGCGGCTGCAAGTGCAAATTTACCTGTTTTACCTTTAAAGAAGTTTCCTATTTTGCTGAAGAACCCTGGTTTTTTAGCGCCATCTTTTACTGCATTTTTAGCACCGGCTTTGCCTTTTTCCGCAGCTTCTGCTGCACTGGCACCGGCTTGAGGTATTTTGCCTGATGTTGCAGGTTTTGAGCCACCCTGAGATCCGTATTTTTCATCAAGAAGTTTTGCATAATCATCTGCATAGCTGCCTGATACCGGATATTTCTTTTCCCCTATTCCTAAGTTTTTATCAATTTCATCTGCTGTTATAACAAATGGTTTGTTTATTTTCTTTGCGTTAGATAATGCTTTCTGTCGGTTAACATTAGCAGCTTCTTCGTTCTTTTTAATAATTTCAGCTGCGCGTCTGTCTGCTTCTGCTACGCCTGATTTTGGAGCTGTGTATTCTTTACCTTTTTCATTTAAATATTTCTTCCAGGTTTTAGGTTCTGTTGCTTGTTTCTTTTGTGCCGGAGTTTCATTAGATGCAGCACCTGTTTTCTTGGCGGCAGCTTCTTCTGCTTCCAAATTTGCTTTTGCTTTTTTCAGATTTTCAAGGCTTTCGTCTGATACCATATTTTGAAGCTGATGTGCTTCTGAATGTGTAAGTGAAGACGGTGTTTTTACAGCTTTTTTCTTACCATCAGCTGCGCCTTTAACTTCTTTAGGAGCTTCTGTAACTTTTCCATATTTTTCATCCATCAATTTTGCATATTCTTCTGCATAATTTGGAGATACTGTATATTTATGTCCTAAACCTAACTGTTTGTCTATTTGTTGTGCAGAAGTTGAGAATGGTTTATTAATTCTTTCTGCATTATATAAAGCTTCCTGACGAAGAGCCTTTGCAGCTTCTTCATTCTTTTTGATAATTTCAGCTGCGCGTCTGTCTGCTTCTGCTACGCCTGATTTTGGAGCTGTGTATTCTTTTCCTCTTTCATTTAAATATTTTTTCCAGGTTTTAGGTTCTGTTGCTGCTTTACTCTTTGATGCAGCATTTTCTGTTCCCGCTGTCTGCTGGTTTAATTCTGCAATAGCCTCACCTGTAGCTTTGCCTGCATTTTTTGCTTTACCCTTTTTACCAAAACGGGCTTTGAGCATTCTTGCCAAATCTTCATTTTTTAAAGGGTTTGATTTTGTACCTTTTGCTTTTGGTTTTCCTTGTCCAATTTTTTCAAGGTAATGATTTCTGCGTGACTCAATTTGAGCCTCGGTAAGTGAGGTTCTAACTCCTGCCATAAATTTTTCTCCTTTTTGTTTCCTCGTATTACTAAGATTTTTGACTTTCAAAAATCTTTAATTCCCCATACTTCTATAAACAAATTTGGAGTTAAAAAATTGCTAGTTCACCTCACCCATCCTATCCTATCCTATCCTATCTCAGAGTATAATTGAACTTTACGGCTATTTAAATTCAACTTTACATTTCTTTACAATACAGTTATTTACCCATTATAAAATCACGCCAGTAGCTTTTATCAGGATTTTTTGGCGACATATCCTGCAAAGCATAGTATGAACATGCAGAATTTAAAAGAGGTTTTGTTGCTGCACGCGAGCAATAAGTTTCTCCTTGATAGAAAAACTGCTGGTTATCATTAAATCCCTCATCACCAGGCTGAATATTAGTTCTATGTTTCTGCCCCATTGGAATGACAAGATTGTCAGTTGTAAACTGAAATACAAATATATCACGCCCGAATGTATTAGGACGTTGATAGCCGTTCACATCAACACAAATTAAAGGGCCATTTACACCCGCCGGCGGTGTGTTATTAAAAAAGAAAAGTTTGCCGCTGACTTCAGAATCAAAACCGCCGTCATCACATAAAACAGAATCAGATTTTTTCCCACCTAAAAGATACATAGGATAAGGCATTTCAGAAACATCATCCTGATATGTGTAATCGCTAACTTTACGTCCACCTTTATAGTATTTCATAAACTCAGTGGCATAAGCCGGAACATTACCTTTATCTGACGCCCATTCAGAAAAAGAAATACCGTTATCCACATAAAATCTCTGGCTAATCTGGTTTAATTCATTATAAGTAGTTTTCAGTCTTACTTCAAGTTCTTTATTCTGCGTACTTTGGATTAAAGACGGCATTGTCATAGCTGAAACTACACCGATTATGCCAAGAGTTATTAATACCTCAGCAAGAGTGAAACCTTTTTTCATATTACTTAAATCTCCGCATCATTTTAAGCGCCTTATTAACAGCATGTTTACCCATTTTACCTCCAGGGTTAAAGCCGTTCGCACTCATTTTCCCCATCATATTCTTAATATCGCTCATGCCTTTCATCATCATGCGCATTTGTTCAAATTGTTTTATAAACTGGTTTATTTCGGCAAGATCCATGCCGCAGCCTTTAGAAATACGTTTCTTCCGGCTTGTATTCATTAAATCCGGGTTTGCTCTCTCAGCTGGTGTCATGCTCTGGATAAAAACTTCCATCTTTTTAAACTGTTTATCGCTTTCATGAGCAAGTTTCTGTTTGTCATCTTTTCCGATTTTAATACCTGGGAGCATACCTAAAAGCTGATCCACAGAACCAAACATCTTCATCTGTTTCTGCATTTTCATAAAATCATTGTATGAAAATTCATTTTTACGCATTTTCTCTTCGAGTTCCTGCGCCTGTTTTTCGTCAAAAACTTCCTGCGCCCTCTCTACCAGAGAAACAATATCACCCATTCCCAGAATTCTTGTTGCCATACGCTCAGGATAAAAATCTTCAAGCGCATTTAATTTTTCGCCGGTACCTGTAAGCTTAATAGGTTTGCCGGTACAGTATACAACACTTAATGCTGAGCCGCCCCGGGAATCCCCGTCCAGCTTTGTAAGTACAAGACCGGTCAGTCCCAGCTGTGCATCAAAGTTTTCGGCAACGTTAACGGCTTCCTGCCCTGTCATCGCATCTATTACAAGAAGTTTTTCCTGCGGATTGAATATTCTGTCAATCAAAAGCAGTTCAGCCATCATATCAACATCAATCTGCAAACGACCTGCCGTATCTAGTATCAGAACATTATACCCTTTTTCATTCGCATAATTAATTGCACTTTGAACAATATTTTGAACATCTTTGGAGTCCGGTATACTAAATACTTCAACCCCTATATCGCTGCCCAGAGTTTGGAGCTGTGTAACAGCAGCAGGACGATAAACATCACAGGCAACAAGAAGAGGATTTTTGCCTTCTTTCTTGAGTTTTACAGCAAGCTTTGCAGAAGAAGTAGTTTTCCCTGACCCTTGCAGCCCAAGCATCATAATCAAAGAAGGCTTTTGTGACAAGTCCAGAGGTTTTACTTCTTTTCCAAGAAGTTCAACAAGTTCATCATGAACAATTTTAATTAACTGCTGGGAAGGGTCTACCCCTTGGATTATATTTTCGCCTTCAGCTTTATCTTTTATAGATGAAATAAAGGCTTTTACAACACGAAGATTTACATCAGCTTCCAAGAGCGCACGCCTGATTTCTCTAAGAGCTTCCTGCATATTTTCCGGTGTAAGCTCCTGCCCTCTTGCGCGGCTGATTATATCCTGTAACTTTTCGCTTAAATTATCAAACATTGTTCACCTTTAGTATAATTCTAGCAAAAATTACGGCTAAATACAAGAATTTGAATAAGAAGAAACAAACTATTAACCCACAAGATGGATGAAATCATCAATATCATCGTCAGGGCTAATATCAATGTTATTATTATCAGCACCATCCACATCATCAATATCATCATCTTCTACAATTGTCGGGGTAATTGTCCTGAAAAAGTCCTCAGGATCTTCCTCATTAGGATTTTTCTTAGGTTTAATACCCAAAGCTTCCTTAATAAGCTGGTAAGGAAGTTGGATTAATAATTTTACAGTTTCTTTAGTACTTCCAGACCCGTTCCCGCCTGTTAAATCCTTAAATTCATCATCAGGAATAGGCGAAAGTTCATCACCGCCATAACCAAAACTTGGAGTTTTTGCTGTATTATTTCTATTATTTTTGTTGTTAAGAACATTAGGTTTGTAAGAGTTAATTGCACTGATTTTCATAATCGATCTTCCTTTTTTTGACATGAATTATAAACTGCTGAACCAGAAAATATGCTACCCGCGTAATAAAAACTTTACATTATTTTACATTATTTAAATTTACTTAAATCGTAAAAACGTATGATTTCAATTTAGATTTGGTTTGCTAATATAAAACCATACTCCTTAGAGACTAAGATACACATATCCCTAATCAACAGCTATGCACCTCAAAGTACATAGCTTTTTTTTTGATTATTATATGTTTTAAAAAATAATGGAAAAAATCACAACAGGAGCTGAAGCCAGATACTATTGACAAAAAAATTTCAGCAAATAGAATAGAATTACATCTGATAAAAATCGTATGGAGGAGTGCCAGAGCGGTTTATCGGAGCGGTCTTGAAAACCGTCGTACGTGACGAGCGTACCGTGGGTTCGAATCCCACCTCCTCCTCCATTTTGAAAGAGCCTGAAAAGGCTCTTTTTTAGTGCGTTTTAGCTCTGCTATTAAAGCGTGAAAATTGTTTAATTTTGCCATTTAGGGGCTGTTTGGGGGCTGTAAAAGAAAAATGGTAATTTTATTGGATTTTAGAAAATCCAGCCCTTTGTCATGCGTACAAATATTCTTGTGCAAAATTTTAATAAATATGCGTTATTATTAATAAATTTTTAAAATAGACAAGTTCAAAACCCTCTCATACCAACCGAAGTCAAGGATTTGGGAGCAAGATTTTTTAAACATCTCTATAATAAATTTGTTAGAAAAATCGGAGGCAAAAAATGTTCCTGACAGAAGATGAATTTATTATTCTTAGTGCAATAAAAATCGGCTTAAATAATACAGAAATAAAAGAAAAATTTGGCATTGAACTAATCAAAAACGATTCAAGACTTAATGCTTTATTTCAAAAATATGGTGTAAGTAGCATAAATGAACTTTTACAGATTGCTGATTTGAAGAAAGTTGAAGTTCTGCCAAAAGAAAAAATCCCATATTACCAGTATGAAGGTTCAGAACTTGTCCATAAAATCAAAATCTGCAAAAATGATGTAATTCATCTAATTAAATTTTTTGAGAATGTATCAGATAACTCAAAAGAATATGAGCTAATTTGTCACGATAATTTTATCGACTTAACTCTTAAAACTAAAAACTAACGTCCGCCCATCATATAGTATAAAAAGAAGTCTCCAAATAATGAGGCACCGCTTGTGTGATATTTTTTCATCTTTTCCCTTTCTTCAATATCGAAACTTATAACAGGTTGAGCAAAAATAACAACAGTACCGCTAAGTAAATCTTTTACCATTAAAAAATCTTTTAGTTTAGCATTATCAATAGACAGGCTTGTTGAAATTTTTTCACCTTCCTTTAAAGAAATGTCCTCAAACTTAAACTCTCTTTTAACGGATTTATCACTTGTTTCGCATTCTATTTTTATACCCTCAACCTTTCCACCTGTAGCAGAAACCTGCCATTTTTCTACAACTTCATCGGCAATTAAATCAAGTTTTATAATATTATATTTTGAGTTATAATTTGCATTAATATTAACTTCTGTATCACCAAATAACCAACTTTTATTAAAGGGAGCATTACATATTTCCCAATAGATAACACCTATTATTGTTGCAATAGTTAATAACACAACAATTAATATTTCCCAAAATTTGTGTTTTTTAGGCTTGACTTCTTTAATTTCTTCTTGAGTATTGTTTTCCTGAATAGATATTTCTGTCATTTGATGTTCCTTTAATTAATACATTGCCGGAATATTGTGTTTATTCCTATATATTGACATTTGTTCGATTAACAGATTATTTTCGCTGTATTTATAATTATTTATCTTTAACATTTCATAACATCTTTTTACAAACGAATATGCTTCGGCAGCTTCTGATTTAGGTTTAACTTTATTAAAAAAATTCTGATATGCTTTTTTATTCTCGTCCGACATTGTAGTAGCTGACGGAGTAAAATCATGGGCTACAAAATAGTAGGCATATCTATAAATGTCATTTTCTATTTTATCCTTTAAATAAAACTTCGGATTTTTATCCAAAAAATTCTGCCACATAACTATCCAGTCAGTGAGAGTTGACATTGATGCACACACATATCCTCCATCTAACCATAGGTCTTGATTTTTTAAAACACTTTGTTCTTTTTCCCTTAAATCCAAATATTCTTGCATAGCTGAACCAAGTTGATTTTTATGCTCAGCAAGATATTCATAATTTACAGTAGTTGAGAAGTAACCTTCACCAATATGTATTATTTTTAATTCAGGACAGTGAGGATTAAAAATTTCACCAGATATAATGTTTAAATTCTGCACATTATCAAATTGAAATCTATAACCGACTTTGTCTTTATAAATTGTCGAGATATTTGCCCTGTTTATGGAAAGTTCATACATTGCCAGTTCTAAATTCTCATTTAATAGATTTGAATAATATTCAATTTTTCGCAAGTATTCACTGTAGAGCTTATCTTGTTTTTCTGTATTCTTTGGATATTTTTTTGATATTTCATCAAAATGGTTTACAATATATGTGTTGTAATCATCAGTCAGCTGATTTATTTTATTAATAATTTCTAATGCAGAGAGATTTTGACTTTCTACAACCTGCGTTTCTTCTGATTTGTAGTTTGAAACTGCGTAAGCCTGTGCACACCAGTTGCAAGTCAATTTAGTTATACCCGCAACTAATATCAGAAATAAAGTTATAAGTGCGATTTTTTTATACATAGATTTCCTCTTGCAATTTTTTTACTTTCTTTAAATCATTGAATTTAACCTCATCAGTAATACTGGCTCTAGGGTGATACACAGGAATTAGTTTTATTTCTGCATAATCAACACATGTGCCATGGACTGTTTTCATAGGCATGTTAATTTTAAAAAGGCTTTTAGCTGTATTTCCGCAAAGTATAATTATTTTAGGTTTAACGACCTCTATTTGTGCATTGAGATATTTCACACAAGCTTCTATTTCCTGTTTTTTGGGCTTTCTGTCTTTATTATTTTTTACAGGTCTGCATTTAACAACATTACAAAAATAAATATCTTGTTCAGGATTGAAACCTGCTTTAGAAAGTAAATCATTTAATTGCTGTCCTGACTTACCAACAAAAGGTTTACCAATTTCATTTTCTAACTTTCCAGGAGCTTCACCAATTAGCATAATTTTTGCGTTTTCATTACCCCTTGAAACCACTGATTTTATCCTGTTTTTACATAAATTACACGCTTTGCAGACCTCTATCTCTTTAGCAATTTTATTAAGTTTATCTTTTTTGCTTACTGCCATTTGTTGCTCCCTTACATACTACACGCCATAAAAAGCAAAGTTTTTTAGTTTTGCAGAATTTATACACTCTATTATCAGAAATTAAAAGCTCTTTGTCAAGTTATAAAGAGTTTTTAGTTTCGTTATTTTAAGAGAATTAATAGATTATTATAAGAGCAACGAGGGCAAAATGGAAAATAACATAGATATCAAGAAACTTTTAGGCAAACGAATCAAAGAACTCCGTCAGCGAAAAAACTTAACACAGGAACAACTTGCTGAGATGATTGATGTCGGTGAGAGAAATTTAAGTAAGATTGAATGCGGAAATAACTTTGTTACAGCTGAAACGCTTTCAAAAATTATAACTGCCCTTGAAGTCGAACCAACAGAACTTTTTAACTTCAAACATCTTGATGAAAAAGAAGAACTAAAAAAGGAATTAATGGAAGCCATCAGAACTGAACAAGTTGATATTAAGTTAATGTATCAGTTTTATAAAAGTATAAAATAGTTATTTAAAATTTTATCAGGTAACCCTCAAAAATTTTTAAATAAATTTTGTTTAAAAAAATTTTAGCTTAAGTCTTATTTTTATATATATTGTCTAAAATTTTTTTAGAATTTTTAGTTTGAATTCGTTTATTTTCAGAGTTTTCTTTATCATTTAATACTTGCTTTAGCTCTTCTAACTTATCATGTAAAATTTGTTTATTTAAGCTGTTTAATTTTTCTAACGGGAAAATGTCACTACCTAAATTCAATTTTCCAGCTTTTGTTATTAACTCAACTTCCACAAGCTCACCATTTGTAGGTTTATATCCCGCAGGTAAACGATTTTCATAATCATTATAAAGATAATCATACAATGCATTGAGGAAAGGCTGTACTAAACCACTTTCAAAAATTTCATTTAATACACATAATTCTTTTTCATATTTTTTTGTTTCCGTAATATGTTTTAAAATATCTAAAGTTTTGTCAGACAAACCATATTTTTCCCATACACCATTATATTGTTCTCTTTTATTTTTTGTATCACCCATTAAATAATTATATGATACATTATAGTGTTTATGATAAAGGTATAAATCTAATATGGTTACTTCAGCTTTTGCATTTTCCAACCTTGATATTTTTGAAGCATCATACCTGCTTTCTATTTCCGATGAAAAATATTTGGCTAATAATTGCGTTGATACACTCTTGTATGAAATTTTATCTCCCTTTTGGTGTGTTATTTCATCATCACGCCTTAAGTTTTGACAGCGATTTTTAAATTTTTCCCTTAACAATTTATGTTGTTTACATATTTCTTTCTTTTTCATTATTTCATTGTACCATAATAATGCATTAATGCAATAAAAATTTAAAATATTGCATTAATACTTATTAATTTGTAATTTTACGCTCTCCTATTTTTGCTCTTGTAAAGTAATATCTGTTACAAAATTTCTAAATAGAAAAGAAAGGAGAATAATGCAAAAAGAAATTGTAATTCCTGAAATGAAAACCATTTCAGAAGCTTCAAAAATTGTAGGACTTGCAAAGTATCACATACGAAAACTTGTCCTACAAGGGAAAGTCAAGTATGTCCGTTCTGGGGTCAAGTACCTTTTAAATATGGACAGCTTAATCACTTATCTGAACAATGGTGACAATGCCAAAGTAACAGTTAGTAACAGTAGCAGAAAAATAAAAGGAGGCCTTTATGACTAAAGAAGAAAAAAGATACCCGATACAATTTGATAGCAAAGGGTACAGCGAAAAACCAAAAGGCAAAGAAATCGGAGGAATTAAAATCCGTACGCAAAGCAGTGAACCTAAACTTTTAACGCTGAGAGAAATTGCCAACCTAATTCAAACAGGTCATTCATTCAGCCCTGGTATTTTGGAAGGTGGATGCAGTGCAATTCATTGGACACAACAGCAATTATTTCCTGTTGATATAGATAATGAAGATGTAAATTCGCCAATATTAACTATTAAAAAAGCTTTAGATATTTGCAAAGAGTGCAGAATTTCTCCAGTAATTTACTACAAAAGTTTTTCACACACAGAGGAAAAACCAAAATTTAGACTTATTTTCGCAATGCGTAAAACCGTTGAAATGGAAGAAAGAAGGGAATTTTTGGCAGACACATTTCCAACATTATTCCCTCAATCGGACACATCCTGCGTAAATGCAGACAGGATTTACTTTGGAACAAATAAGGAGGTAAATATATATGACAATTAGTTTTGGTAAAATTCTTGGCTTGCACAATCCGCAAGCCAAGAAATATCCTAATGACTTAACTGATTTGAAAATAAATTTTGACTATGACTCGTTCTATCGTGAAAGGTGTGGTAAAATCCGTTATGAAAATCAAAAATCTATAATGTTTCTAAAATGCCCTATATGTGGACACGAAAAATGCTTTGTTGTCTATAAAGCTACTGGTCATTGGCATTGTTTTGGACAGCATGGCAACTGTGGCGGAAGTGTAATCGACTTCCTGATGCGAACAGAAAACATGACCTTAAAAGCGGCAATAAACCACTTTAAGCATGAACTTTGCGGAATTCCAAAAAGTAAAAATCCAAAAGAAGAAGTATATTGTCTTCAAAAATTTGAACCTATATCGTCTTCTGAGCTTATAAATCTGAACCTGCCACCGCTTTATTGGACAGTAGATAATTTATTACCGCAGGGATTGGGGCTTTTAGCCTCACCTCCTAAATTCGGTAAAAGTTGGTTTGGATTGGGTTTAAGTATTCGTGTTGCACAGGGCAAAGACTTTTTAGGATTTAAGACACACCAATCAAGAGTTTTATACCTTACATTAGAAGATAGCAAGCGTAGGATTATAAAACGATTAAAAAAGGTACTTGGTGATGAAAAAATTCCAGAAGATATTGATTTTGCAGTAAATGCCAATTCTATTAACTATGGATTAATTGATGACTTAGAAAATTATTTAAAAGAACACTCTGATACAAAACTGATAATTATTGATACACTTCAAATGATTAGAATAGGTTCCGCCAAAAATGAAAATGCTTATACTGCTGAGTACAGAGACTTGAGTATATTAAAAAAATTTGCTGATAAGCATAATATCTGTATTTTAGTTATTCATCATTTGAGGAAACAAAAAGATAATGATATTTATAACCGAATATCAGGAACTAACGCAATTACAGGAGCCTGTGACACAATATTCGTAATTGAAAAAGAAAATAGATACGCAAATGATGCACAATTACATATTACAGGCCGAGATGTCGAACAAGATGATTTGTACCTGCAATTTAACCAATCTAATTGTGAGTGGATATCTAAAGGCAATGCAGAAATTCAGCGATTAAAGAAGGAAAGAACAGAATATAGTAATGACCCAATAATAAAGGCTTTACGAAAACTGTTAGATATTGTAGAAACAGATAAATTTCAATGTTCTGCTAAAGAGCTATTGTCTGAATTTGAAAAGCGTTGTGGCATTAACTTAGATGAAACACCTGAAGTGATAGGCAAGCGGTTGCGTAAATATAAAAACTTAATGTTTGAACTCGACGGTATTATTTACAATCCGCCACCGCCACACGGCAGTAATGGAACAAGATTACACAAATTTGAGAAAAGCGTGCCACCTGATGAATGGGCAAAAATAGATGCAATGTTCAACTAAATATACTGATATACCCGATACTACCGATACTAAGTGTGTTTTAAGTATCAGTAGTATCGGGTATATCGGTAATATTCAAGTATCTATTTTGGCTCATCACTTGCGGGGCAAACGAATTTAAGAAAATGAAGGTAAGAAACTGGCAAATCAGTAATAATAAAGAATAGAGGTAATAATGGCGTACTATGAGCAGAAATCAAAAAATTCATATAAAATAGTCGTATCAATGGGGTATGATTCAAACGGCAAACACAGACGAGTGTCAAAAACCGTTAAACTTCCTGAAAATATGTCTGAAAGCAAACGACAAAAAGAACTTAATACTCTATGCGTATTATTCCAACAAGAAGTAGAAAACGGCTTGTACTTGGATGGCGGTAAAATTACATTTGGAGAATTTGCTGCAAAATGGCTTACTGATTATGCAGAAAAAAACTTAGCACCGACAACCCTAGTGTCATACAAAATCATACTTAACAGGATATTGCCTGCTTTAGGGCATATTACACTAAGTAAGCTACAACCTCATCACTTAATACAATTTTACAACAATCTTGATGAAGAAGGGGCAAGGCTTGACGGTAGGTTTACTCCTACAAAAGCTCTGACAAAATATCTTGAACCATTGACAATCTCTCACATAATAAAAACTACAGGTATATCATCTAAAACTTGCAGAAGGTTGAAAACAGGCATGGCAACAAATTACAGCACCGCACAAAAACTCTGTAATTACTATAAATTAGACTTTAACAGAATGTTTAAGGGAAACTCTGAAAAGAAATTGACTAGAAAAACAATCAAAAATCATCATATTGTTATTCATTCAATATTATCCACAGCGGTTGACTGGAACATTATTGTAAATAATCCTGCAGAAAGGGCAAAGCCTCAAAAAGTAACGAAATCGCAAGCTAAGTATTATAATGATGAGCAGGTGGCAAATATGCTCAACTGTTTGAAAAGTGAACCATTAATGTATATAACAATAATTTACCTTGCAATAGATATCGGATTGAGAGAGGGCGAACTTACAGGCTTGAAGTGGGAAGATATAAATTTTGACACCTGTGAAGTAAATATCAATAAACAACGACACTATATTACAGGCTACGGCAATATTGAAGGTAAACCAAAAACCGATGCAGGAGTAAGAACTGTTACAGCTTCAAAAACGGTAATATCTCTATTGAAGGAATACAAAAAGCAACAGAATGAGAACAGACTTAAATTTGGTACCGCTTGGCAAAACGGCAAATATGTATTCTTGCATGAGGATGGCAGTCCGATAAGTACACAGTTGCCATATAAGTGGTTTACAAAATTCTTAAACCGCCATAACTTACCGAAAATAACATTCCACCAACTCCGACATACAAACGCAAGCCTGTTAATTTCATCAGGTGAGGATATCGTAACCGTAAGCGGACGACTTGGTCAGGCAGATAAAAATGTAACCTTAAATACTTACTCTCATATAATAAAATCAAAAGAAGCACAGGTGGCTAATAAAATGGATGAGTTTTATCAAAGGTTGAAAGCTAGTTCATAGATTCTCATTACCTTTTAAATAATTAATAAAATATTAATTTTTTCTAACATGCTAGGGTTATAGTAAATAATAGTAATATGGAAACAAATTATAAATTTAGGGAGTAGAAAATGGTTGATGTTAATTATTTAGAAGATGAACGAAAAAAATTATGGGCAAAAATTTTAGAGCAAGAAAAAATAATCAGCGAATTAAAAGAAAGTATTTCAACCACTATTAAAAATTTTTCAGATGAACTAAAAAATTTACAAATCCCTTTACCACAAGATGTTAAAGAAGCAAAACAGTCATCAAAAGAAGCTGCATTTTTCAAGAATAGGGCAAAAGAACGAAAAGAAGAAATTGATAAATATTTTACAGATGTACAAACGAGTCTTGCTAAAATGCAAGAATTGATACATGAAAATGTTGAATCTAAAAAAAGTATAAATGCACAGCTCAAAGCTATTGAACAAAAAGAGAAAATTTTATTAACAATTCAAAATAATCTTCAAAATACTAATACAGAACTCCAACCATTAATAACAAACATTAAAAATAGTACAACGATACTTAGCGAAATAACAACTCTAAGAAATTCCGTTAAAGAAAAACAGACCGAAATACTTAACTCTCAAAAACAAATTGAAAGCCTGTTTGAACTATCCTCTAAACAAAAAGCAGAAATAGCAAAAATCCGAAACCAAATAACTGGATATGTTAAAAAGGATTCTGAAACTGGTGAAGAAACAAAAATTGATGGATTAAAACAGGAACTTGAACAAACTTTTGATGAATTAAATGAGTCCTTTAATAATACTAAAAGTGAAATTGAAGAATATCAAAATGATAAAGCAACAGAAATAGATAACTTCATTATAGATATGAAGAAAAAATATAATGATTTAATTACGCAAATTGAGTCGTTGCTACCTCAAGCAATGACCGCAGGATTGAGTTCGGCATATCAAGCAAAAAGAGAAAGCGAAGAACAAGAAATGCAATCAGCTTACAAAGCTTTTAAAGGTGCAATTAAGTGGATGGTGTTTATTTCGCTTGTGCCGATTAGTTTAACATGCTATATGTTTTTCGGGTTAAATTATGAAATACAAACAATAATCAACGATACTCCTAAAATTATGAGTGCTGTTTTAGCTCTTTATGCTCCTGTGTTTTGGCTAGCATATTCTGCAAACAAAAGAATGAATCTTTCTAAAAGACTAATTGAAGAATATACCTATAAAGAATCTTTAAGCAAAACTTTTGAGGGTCTGTCAAAACAAATAGAAAATATTGAGGATGAAAAAATCGCTAAAGATTTAAAATCAAGGTTGTTATACTCTGTTGTTTCAATGAACTCTCAAAATCCTGGTAAGTTAATTAAAGGATATAATAAGCCTGACCATCCTATTATGGATATAGTCAATAATAGTGTTAAACTAACGGAATCTATACAAAATCTTGCACAGATGCCTTTAATTGGTAAAATTTGTTCGCCAATCGTAAATGCCATCGATGAACAAAAAACAATTCAAGCTAATAAAATTAGAGAAGGTTTAATAGCAAATAATCTTATAAATAAACAAAAAGTAATTTCTGATGATACAAATTAAGGTGTAATATGCGATTTGCTCTTGTAAACAATGAAAAAATAGAAGCTCAAAAAGGATTAAATGGGATATGTCCTGCTTGTGGACAGCCTGTAATTGCAAAATGCGGAGCAAGAAAAATAAATCATTGGGCTCATAAATCAAAAGTTAGTTGCGATAAGTGGTGGGAAAGCGAAACAGAATGGCATAGAAATTGGAAAAACTTTTTTCCTTTAGAGTGGCAAGAAAAAATCTTCACAGATGATACTACAAGTGAAAATCATATTGCGGATGTTTGTACAGACCAAGGCTTAGTTATAGAATTTCAGCATTCACATATCAAACCCGAAGAACGAATAGCAAGGGAAAATTTTTATAAAAATATGCTTTGGGTAGTTGACGGTACAAGGCTGAAAAATGATTATAAACGACTTATAAATGGACTTCCATTATTAAGACAAATAGGACAAGGCATTTTTTGCACTCACTCTGTAAACAAAATATTTCCAAAAGATTGGTTAAATTCATCAGTACCTGTAATAATTGATTTTATGGGTACAGAATCTTTAGAAAATAGTCAAGATTTAAGGAATTATCTTTATTGTTTGATTCCACAGAAATTAAATAATGAGTCTATAGTAATACTATGTTCAAAAGAACAATTTGTACAAACTTGTAAAGACGGCAATATTATTACATATTTAAAAAATTTAACTGAAAACATAATAAAAACTCAACAGTTATTACAAAAACAAGCTAATAGGATTGTTATTCCGCGAGTTTTATATTCTAGACCTCGTTATTATTCAAGAAGGTGTAGAAGGTTTTAAAAAGAAAAGGAAAAATTGATGTCAGAGTTAATTCGCAAAACATTAAATGATTCAATAACAGAGTTTTTAATATCAAGTGGTCGTGGAATAGCAACATGCGTAAATCCATTAAATTTGTTTAAGGAAGCATTAACATATATTGAAACTCGCAATGAAGATAACTTTATAAAAGGAGTATTAGATGAAACTAAAAAAATTGATACTCAAAGTTTAGATGCAGTTAAATCATTAAAAAGGCTTTATAAATCAGTTCAAGTAATAGCAAAAGCAACTACAAATGATAAAATTGAACGCTTTAAAAGGTTAACAGTTAACGGGATTTGCTATCCTGATAGAATTTCTGATTCTGATTATGAGTTGTATGTAAATATTATTGATGAATTAAGTGATACAGAATTCTTAATTTTATATAAAATTAATCAGATTGAAAATGAACATATAGGGGAAAAATTTAATAATCCTGTTTCTGAGGAAATTGGCAAGATTTTACTATCTGATTTGAACATGGATTTAGAATTATTTACAAGCTACATATTTCGCCTCAAAGCGAAAGGATTAATAGTGGATGCTCATGGGCATTGGATGAGTATGGATACTCCGTTTTTTGTAGGTATAGTTGATGGCAAAATAAGTAAACTTTATAAAAATCTTTTAGAGTTTATTGAAATGAACAATTAAAATTATGGGGGCTATTGGGGGGCTGAAGCTACTAAAAGCCTCCGAAAATTATTTTAAATTACTAAAAGTAAGGACTGCTAAAATTTAACAATAGTAAAGATTTTGGCACATTATCAAAGCTTACAAAAAGCATTTTTAGGTGTTCGAATCCCACCTCCTCCTTATAAAAACGAGTAGACTAAAGTCTTACTCGTTTTTATTTTGCGTGTGTGAGGATTAGAATACATTTTTCCGTGGGTTGCGCGAGCGAGCTGAGGCTGGAGCGCTTTTGTTGAAGCGATAAAATCGCTGAAAACAAAACGCGGAATTGCCGTTAAACGCGAGCGAGCAAGACCGAATTCCACCTCCTCCTCCATTTAGAAAGCCCGAACCATAAAGGTTTCGGGCTTTTAATATTATATACCGTGTGCGTTCTGTGTGCATTTTTCATTTTTGCATTAAATCCTCACGGTATGAACTAAGTTGGTTTAGTGCGGATAATATTTGAGAGTTTGCTGTATGAACATACCTCATGGTTGTTTTCATATCTGAATGGTCTAAAGTTTCTTGAATAACTGGCATGGGGACATTCATTTGTGCTAAACGAGTACCTATAGTGTGCTTTAAGTCATGAAAACGGAAGTTTTCAATATGTGCCTTTTCCTTTACTGTCCTCCAAGCACGTTTATAGTTGTTTTTGCAGACCAACAAGTATAATTCCGTTAATAACTGCATACTCATCATCTTTAAAATACTTAAGCAAAGCTGAAATCAAATTCCTTAAATATAGTTGATTTTTTTATTAACCTGTTTTACAAAATATAATAGTGCATCTCCCGCAACGGGCAATATTTAAAACTTTTAAAGGCAGAAAGGAAATTTAAAATGTCTTGTAATACTCTTGATATTGAAACAGAAAGACTTTAAATTTTATAGGGGAAGCTATGATTATAAACACCGGCGGAAGAACTGATACTGTTAATTATTACAGCGACTGGCTTTTAAAAAGGTTTGAGGAAGGTTTTGTCTATTCACGAAATCCGCTCTTCCCTGACCATGTATATAGATTTTCTCTGACACCAGATGTCGTTGACTGTGTTGTGTTTTGCTCCAAAAATTATAAACCTGTCCTTTCAAGACTGCATGAAATATCTGACAGATTTAATATATTCTGTCACTATACAATTACTGCCTACGAAAAAGATATAGAACCTAAAGTCCCTTCAATCGATGAAAGCATTGATACCTTAATTAAGCTTTCGCAAATCACAGGCAGAGAGCGCATTTCATGGCGTTATGACCCTATTTTGCTAACACAAAAATACACAGTTCATAAACATCTTGAAACTTTCGAGTATATGGCAGAAAAAATTTCACCATATGTAAGTTTCTGCATTTTCAGCTTTGTCGAAATGTATAAAAAACTTGAAAAAAATATGCCTGAGATTATCCCATTCACTACTGAAGACAAAATTAACATTCTCATAGGTCTTGGTAAAACAGGAAAAAAGTATAATCTGAAAATCCAAACCTGTGCAGATAAAGAGGATTATACAAAATACGGTATATGCAGCTCAGGATGTATTACCTCAGAAATATTATCAAAAGCAAACGGAATTAAGTTTAAAAAAATTCAACATAAAGGAAGCAGACAATTCTGTAAATGTATTCCAAGCCGCGATATAGGCTGGTATGATACATGTCCTAACGGCTGTAAATACTGTTACGCAAACAAAAACCATGATATAGCATTTAAAAATTTAAAAAATCATGACAAAAATTCACCGATTTTAATCGGAAATATAAAAGATACAGATATTATACATGAGGGAAAGCAGGAAAGTTTTTTAGCCTTACAGCCCGGACTTTTTGATTAAATATTTAGTTTCAAGTCCACACTTTAGTGTTATAATATTTTTTATGGAAAATATTTTTAAAATATCAGAAAAAAATCAGAACATTGCATGGGAAATTATAGACGATACAGATATTTTTAATTTATGGAACAGTGAAGGTGCAAGGGTTAATATTGTCGGCTCTCTTATAACAGGTCTAATGATGAAGCACAGAGATATTGATCTCCATATTTATTCAAAAAATATATCTATGGAAAAGGCAGAAAATGTCATGAAAAAACTTGCAGCACACAAAAATGTTAAAACAACAACCATCGTAGATTTGACCGACACAGAAGAAAAGTGTCTTGAATGCCACGCAATATACACTGACAACGAAAATCAAAACTGGCAGCTCGATATGATATATATTGAAGAGGGTTCCAGGTATGGCGGATATTTTGAACACGTATCAGAACGTATAAAACAAGTACTCACCCCTAAAACAAGAGAAACCATACTCAAATTAAAATATGAAACTCCAGATGATATGAAAATTCCCGGAATAGAATATTATAAAGCCGTCATTGAAGACGGCATTACAACATTCCATGATTTTTTAAAATGGCGAAATTCACAAAATCATTCAGGCATAATTGAGTGGTGCCCGTAAATTAAACTGTCTTACCCATTTCATAAGCATGTTCAACAAGTGGTGTACTGTTAATTTCACCTTTTTGCCAAACACCTGCGCCATAGATAACACCCTTTTCTTTAACTCCGGAAAGACAGTCGGTAAAACCGCGGAAGCCGTCAAAGGTCCTTTCAAGCGCCTGCCTGTTTCCATCAGCGGCTGTTGCAATAAAGTAAAATTCTTTATTGTTTATCTTTGTATATTTTGCACAACATCTGTCAATGAGTGTTTTCATCTGAGCATCCATTGTATAAAAGTAAACAGGCGTTGCCATAACAATAACATCTGCGGCAATCATTTTATCAAGAATTTCAGCCATGTCATCATTTTGCGAACAGGCGCTGTAACCATTGTTATTACACAAACCGCAGCCTGTGCAGTAGTTAATCTTTTTGTCCCTTATGAAAATTTTTTCTGCTTCATTTCCGGCTTCAACAGCACCTTCAAGAAACCTGTCGCACAAAATATCGGAATTTCCTCCTTTTCTGGGGCTGGCAGACAGTATCAAAACTTTTTTGTTCATCATATATCTCCTTTCATACATGTACAGTTTACAACCTGAGAGCAGCTATCAGTCAAGCCCTGTTTAAAAAATTTTTATACAAGTTAAAAATCTATTGACAATCTACCCAAAAAAATGTAACATACCCGTATGGATAAAAATATTAAAAAATATGTTTATACTCCGATAATTTTTATAATATTAGGAGTCTGCGTTCTGTCTTTACCATATTACTATCAATGTAAGGCATACCTGTCTTATGACAAACCAAGTATGGAATTTGCATATAGAAACTCTGCTATCGGTGTATCAATTCTCCCTTCAACAAGAGCTGAAATGTTACGAGACAGAGCAATGTGGTTTTACGTTAACGGGCAAAGAGAAAATTGTATTGCTGATTTAATAAAAATTGAAAACATGAAACAGGCAATAGAAGATGATTATGCTTTATTGTCAAACTGTTACATAACAAAAAGAGACTGGACCAAAGCTTTGGAATATGCACAAAAATCAGGCAAACCTAACGAAATTGCTAAAGTTTATCTTGGAATGAATGAGTTGAATATTGCACTTAAATTTTCAAATAAAGCAGTCGATGATACAACAAATAAACAGTATTCAAAATATCTTACAAGAGCTAAAATTCAAATGCAGATGGGCAGATATTATGATGCACTTATGGACTTAAATAAGCTTGTAAATTATGTACCTAATGAGGCATGGCCTTATTATGAAAGAGCAAAACTAAAAAGAGCACTAAGGGATTTTAAAGGTGCAGAAGCAGACACACTAAAAGCCCGTCAGCTTGAACAAAAAGACAAATCAAGCGAAAATTCAGATAGTATGATAGCAGAGAAAAAATAATGAAAGTATTATTATTTAACAGCAGCTCTCACAAAGAAGGCTGCACATTTACTGCATTGAGTATAGTTGCAGACGAGTTAAACAAAGAAGGCATCGAAACTGAAATCATTCAGCTAGGTTCCGGTGCAATTCGTGACTGCATAGGCTGTGGAGCTTGCAGAAAGCTGGATAACCAGTGTATATTTAAAGATGATATTGTTAATGAAATTTTAGACAAAGCAAAAGATGCAGACGGATTTGTATTTGGTTCTCCTGTCTATTATGCACACCCGAGCGGAAGATTATTATCTTTAATGGATAGATTATTTTATGCCGGTTCAGCGGTATTCAGACATAAACCGGCTTCAGCTGTTGTATCTGCTAGACGGGCAGGAACATCCGCATCGCTTGATGCAATAACAAAACATTTTACAATTAACCAGATGCCTGTTGTTTCATCAAATTACTGGAACATGGTTCATGGCTCAAAGGCAGAAGATGTCTTAAAAGATGAAGAAGGATGCCAGATTATGCGTATTCTTGGAAGAAATATGGCTTGGATACTGAAATGTATTGAAGCCGGCAAAAATTGCGGTATTACACCTGCACAGACTGAAGAAAAAATCTGGACTAATTTTATCAGGTAATATCCGCATATTTCAGGATAGTCGTGGTATTTACATATAAACGGAGTACTGCCAATGTCAGGAGTATCAAAGCAAAAGCCACCAGCTTTGAAGGATTTCTGCGAGCAAATTTATTTTTGTGATTAAAACAACTTAATTGCTTCAGTAAAGCAAATGATTTTACAGCAAAAATCCTGTGCATACAAAAAGTATATGGTACAGCAAAAAATTTGACGATTACTTGATTACCTCAATGAAGTCGTAGTCTGCCAGATAAGGAAGATGTGCTTCTGTAATCAATTCACCAGGAAGCAAAACAGCAATTCCCGGAGGACATTCAGCGATTACTTCTGCTGCAATTCTGCCTACGGCTAAATCTTTAGGAATTGTTTCTTTAGCTGAATAAAAAGCATCTCTAAGGCTCATTTTAATTACCGGAGTAAGCATAGGCATATGTTTTTTGTTTTCAAGGTAACAAATGTCTGAATATTTTGTCCTGTCAATTTTTTGAAGGCATTTTACAAGATATTCCATATCACGTCTTGTATTGCCAATGTTTGACAACAACAGTAATCCGGCATCAGATGCGCTTTCAACCTCTATATTAAAATCAATCTCCAAAATTGATTCAAGTCTTTTTCCTGAAAGCCCGTCTGCTCTTATAAATACTTTTGTAACATCTGTCATATATCCGAAATCAGGCTTCAAATCATGTATATGCTCAAGTTTTTCAATTTCGCGGCGCAGATATTTAGCATTGGAAATTGCGCGCTCAAGCTGTTTTCTTCCGCGCACGCTGTCAAGATTTGCACGAGCAGCATCCAAACTTGCAAGAAGCATAAGCGAAGGACTTGTTGTATGCAGTAATTTTAAAGCTTTCTCAACAGCATCAACGTCTATCATTGACCCTTCTGCAATATGCAGCATTGAACTCTGGCTCATACTGCCGCCTGTTTTATGAAGCGAGTGGACAACAGCATCAGCACCCAACTGAAGTGCAGGTGTTGGAAGATGTTTATTAAAATTCCAAAGACACGCATGTGCCTCATCCACAATTAAAGGAACTCCGTAACGTTTACATATCGCGGAAATAGATTTTATATCAGAAACAACACCTTCATAAGTCGGGTTTGTAATCCAGACCATTGCGGCGTCATCGTGCATTTTAAGCATCTGTTCAACGCTTTCCGGATTAACATTACCCCATATGCCCCATTCCTCAAATCTTTCAGGAATAAGCCACAAAGGTTCAGCCCCTGATATAATCATCCCTGTCAAAACAGAGCGATGACAATTTCTGTTTGTAATAATTTTCTGTCCTTTTTTAGTTAAACCCATAGCAAGAGCAAGATTGCCGGCAGTTGAACCATTTAACAGGAAGAACGTTTTTTTAGCGCCAAAAGCCTTTGCTGCAAGCTCCTGAGCCTCCTTTATAGGTCCTGTAGCAGGGTGAAGCGTTCCAAGGTTGTCAAACTCATCGGTTGTGTCGACAGAAAGAGCTTTTTTCCCGACAAGCTTTTTAAATTCCGGCAGGGAGCCGTTGCCTTTTGTATGTCCCGGAATATGAAACTGATATGTCGGGTTTTCATAGGCTTGTTTAAGGGCATCAACTATCGGGGCTTTAACTTTAACAGTTTTTTTATTCTTTATTACATTTGTCATAATAAAAATATACAATAAAAAAATCATGATTTGCAAGTGTTTTGTGGTATAATTAATATTTGTGAACAGTCTTTTTAGAATAGCGATGATATTTGCTGTGGTATTGCTTGCCCCGACAGTATTTGCGTCGGAGGAAGCCGCTGATTATAATGCAAAAAATAAAAAGCCCGATGTCATCATGCTTGATGTTTCAAAAGACGACATCAAAAAGCTTCCGAAAAATTCGTTCACCCCGAAAAATGATGATGATGTACTTGATAACACAAACGTCGAATTTTCAATATTTGATACGCTGATTGATACAAACAAAGCGGATGAACATCCTTTCAAAATTGAAGAGGAATCCTTATTTGGCAGAATATATAAAAAGAAGCTGGAAAGAACATCTATTCCATCCTACTTGCTGGAAGATGAATTAACACATAAATTTGAAAAAGGACCTGTTGACAAAATAAGGTTTTACGGAGCTTTTCAGGGAAATTTTAACAGCTTTTTTCAAGGTAGCGACTATGATACAGAGTATGATTTGAATATTCTGGAAGCAGGCATTGTAGGAGATTTCAAAGATCAGAATACCGACTTTAAACTCCAGTTCAACTTCAAACCTGCAAGCGACAGAAGCTTTATGCAGAACCTTATAACAGATGCCTACATAGTTAACTCAAAAATTCCGCATCATAAAATTATCGTTGGTAATTCAAGAAATCAGGTAGGTGTTGACGGAGGTGCAAGCTCTTATACACTGCCTTTTGCATTCCGTTCCCAGATTGCAAGGAATTTCGCAAACACAAGAGCCCTTGGTGTACGTGTTGTAGGGAACTATGATTTAGCAGACTATAGTTTAGCACTAAATAGTTCTGACCGTTTCTGGCGTCAATTCTTTCCCGGTACAGAATTCACCGGCTGGGTAAACTTCAAACCTCTCGGAAAAACTGACGGACGCTATGGAACATTAATTCTTGGCGGCGGTTTGAATGCCGGACATAATGATTTTACATATACAACAACCGGTTTTTATGCTGCATATCATTATAAAAAATTTATGGCAAACTTTGAATATTCTTACGCGGACGGCTACAACGGCAGAGTATTAAGCCAGAACAGGGCAAACGGATTTTACAGTACCGTAAGCTACAGGATTACACAGAAGTTACACGTTCTAGCGCGTTATGACCAGTTTGACCCGAATATGGATATTGGCGATGATATGAGGCGTGAATATACAGCGGGCATTAATTATTTTATAAAAGGTCAGGCTCTCAGATTAATTCTAAACTATGTTTTCTGCCAGAATGAAAGGGAGCAGGACAGCCACAGAATTATTTTCGGCACCCAGATTTTGCTCTAACTTTTTAATCTCCTGCATTTGCAGGGGGTTGACATTTTTGAAAAAATCATTAAAATAATCATGACTTAAAAATCAGGAGAGCTTTTATGGCAAACTTAAACGGAAATTCGCTGTTAACAGGCATATATGCAGGTTTAACCAACACATATTCCTACCTTGCATCCCAGTATCCGGATGGTTTAACACTGGATAACATAACAGAGGCAAGAACCGATTCAACAAAATACCCGAATATAAACCAAACATTTGCATCTTATTTGCAGTCAAACTTCAACAGTATTGATAAAGATAATGATGGAATAATTTCAGCAGAGGAAATGCAAAATCTTACAAACCGTATGTCAAACCAGGGTCTAACCAGAGAAGAATTGACCCAGATGTACGCATCAGGAGCAAGCGGACTTTCAGCAGATACAATCAACAATATTCTGGAACATTTTGATGAAATGGATGCTAACCATGACGGAAGAATTACAAGTGCTGAAATTACTGCATATAATGTTGATTCATCCAAACAGGAAAAAATGGATGAATTTGCAAACAGAAGAGCAAGCGATATGTCCGTATTCTACGGAAGTGAATCCAGCTCAACTTCTGACAGTTACAGCCTGCTAAGCTATAAATACAAAAACAGCAGTTCATCATAAACAGGAGCTAAAGCCTGAAACAGCATATATAAGCAGGAATATTTCGCAAAACGCCCGGAAAAACCTGTCACATTCCTTATCTCGGAATATAGAATGATGTTAGAAAAGGTGAGCAGCTATACGGCTGGTTAGAACCGGCAGAAAGATGCGAACCGGAAAAAAATATTTATTTAGTGACATATTCTGATAACGCACACTATGTGCTAGAAAAAGGGAAAATTTTAATAAGGTTTATCTTCAAAAGATAAACCTTATTTTTTCAGCCCGTTGTATTAGAAAACTTTTTATTTTTTATGCTATTATGTAAAAAAGATTGGGTAGGATAATGACTTTTAAGGAATGGATTTATAACAGAAATGAAACAGGTGAAAAGTCTTTGATAAAAAGACTGCTTGCCTCACGCGGAATTACAGGTGAAAAAGATATTGAAGAATTTTTAAACCCTCTTTCTGTCACACCTTCTGATCCGAATGTTTTTACGGATATGGCAAAGTGTACTGCCAGACTGGCAAAGGCAATTGACAACGGCGAAAAAATCGTTATATACGGCGACTTTGATGCTGATGGCGTAACTTCAACATCGCTTCTTTACAGAACTTTCAGCCACCTTGGAGCAAATGTAAGCTACTTCATACCGGACAGGGAAAAAGAAGGACATGGCTTTGATACAAAGGCGCTTGTAAAACTCATGACCGCCCTCAAACCTAAACTTATAATCTCTGTTGACTGCGGAATTTCCGATGTTGAGGCTGTTAATTTTATAAACAGTTTTAAAATAGATGTTATAATAACAGACCATCACGAAGCACCGGAAGAGCTTCCTAATGCTTTTGGCATTATTAATCCGAAGGCACAGAACGCACTTGATGAAAATCTTTCAACAAAAGAAATTACCTCACTGACATCGCTTGCCGGTGTGGGTGTAGCATTCAAAGTTGCAACTTCCCTTCTGCAGCACTATAACAAGACGGAATTTATCTCCTCAATACTTCCATATGCAGCAGTCGGAACAGTTGCTGATGTGGTTCCGCTTGTAGGTGAAAACAGATATATTGTTGCCAAAGGTCTTGATCTTATAGCACAAGGAAAACATTACGGTTTGAAAAGGTTAATCGAAAATGCCGGCTACAGTATTGAAAACGGTCTTACTGCCGAAACTATAGCATTCGGGGTTGCCCCTAGAATTAACGCCTCCGGACGTCTTGATACTGTGGAAGAGGCTATAAAGGTTATGATTTCCGATAATCCTCAGGAAATCGAAATGGCAATCAGTAACCTTGAAGAATTTAACAAAATCCGCCAGACTTTATGCCAGGATACTTTTCTCGAAGCTGATGATATGGTTACAAGAGAAGGCAACCGTAATCCTGCTATTGTCCTGTTTAACTCAAAATGGCATGTCGGAATAATCGGTATTGTTGCATCAAAACTTGTTGAAAAATATTACAAGCCTACATTTTTAATGACATATTCCGAGGAAACAAAACAAATAAAGTGTTCTGCAAGAAGCATTGAAGGCGTACATTTATACGAAGTAATAAGCTCCATCTCTGAAGTTCTTGACGGCTTCGGCGGTCACTCAATGGCTGCAGGGCTTGCATTCACCCCGGATAAAACCCCTTTCAAGAATGTAAAAGAACTTTTGAACAAGGCTGTAAAAGAAATAACTACCGGAAAAGAACTAAAGCCGTTTATTAAAATTGACCTTGAACTCACTCCGGATGATATAAGCGTTGATCTGGTAGAACAAATTTCAAAGCTGGAACCGTTCGGTGCGTCAAACCCGAGCCCTGTCTTTGCAATGAAAAATCTTAAAATTAAAGAAAAAAGGCTTATGGGTGAGAATAAAAACCATCTAAGGTTAACTGTCCAAAAAGATACTTCTGAATTTAACTGTATCTGGTGGCAGAAAGGTGATATTTCACTTGTGAACGGTGATACGCTTGATGTAGCTTTCCACCCGCAGATTAACGAATTTAGGGGAAATACAAGTGTACAGCTAATTATAGATGATATTCACTCAGAGTACCTAAAAGAGGAAGAACCGGAAAATGCAGGAAAACTCAAAATTTATGACCACCGCAAGAAAACAGACATCCTTCCTCAGGTAAACGATTATATAAAAAATACAAAACAGAATATTAAAGTCTTTGCAGAAAGCCGGCAGATTGTTGAAATGCTAAAACCTTTTAAAAACATTTCAGAAAAAATCTTCTCACGCGAACAATCTTCCCAATGTGATTCTGTAATGTTTTTCGACTACCCTGCCGACAAAGAAACATTTGAAAACATAATAAGAGAAACTTGCCCGACCAGTATTCACCTGATGAATTACAGCATTAAATATCTGGATGAAAAAGAATTTCTTAAAACATTCTCCGGAATGCTCAGATATGCTGCAAATAATAATGCTGGCAAAGTAGAACTGCGCCGGTGTGCAAGCCACCTTGGCAAATCAATCCCGCTTATTTCAGCACTTCTTGACCTGTTTGAAGAATGCGGCTTTGTAAAAATTAAAGATAAAAATCACGCATTCTATATAATAGAATTTATTAGTATTGATGAACTCGCAAAAATTCTACACAATCCAAAATATGCTGAAATCCTTAATATGATTGAAGAGTGCGAATTATTCCAAAAAAATCTTATGGAAGATGACCTGACTGAAATTGACAATTTGTGCAATATTGGTTAAAATATAAATAGGGTACGGAATTTTGGAGTAATTATGAAGATTAAAAATCCTAGACTTTTCTTTTTGACAGTAACAACTATTGTTTTAGCAATTGTTTATCTGCTTATATCAGCACCTTTTTCTTCTGTTAGTGTAAATAATATTTGCCAGGACAGAGAACTCGCTAATGAACATTATGCCAAAGATAAAGATGATATTCTTGCATTAAAAGCTTTTGCCCAGAAAAGAAGCGACCAGTGCAAAGTTCTTTTAAGAGCACACAAAAACGAAACTAAAGTTTACAAAAAAATGGAAAACTGTGATATGTTTGAAGATGCAGCAAGTGCATCAGGATTTTTGATTAATCTGGCAGCACAGTACCAGGATTACGAAACACTTAATAAAGAACTTACTGACGCTGAAAAATATATGAAACCTTATGCTTACTGCCCGCAATACAATGGTGTCAAAATCCTTTTTGAAAATATCAGACAGAGAAATGCAGAACACCTTAAAGATTTAAAGTAAATTAAGGTATCTTAAAACCACTTTTGTTATAAGCTGCGGCTTTAAAATTACAAAAAGAAATTTCAGGTCCGGTTTAGTATTTAAAATCGCTTTTTTACATAAACCAAGGACCTGATTTTTTGTGTAAATATTTTTCTCAAACAATTCTCCAATTCTAAACCAATTAAGATAATAGTCCAGAACCTGACTTAATTCAGAAGAAGCCAGCTTTTGATTGCAAATCATTTTATATAAGGGCACCTCAAGATTTTCTGTCCTAAGCCCAAAGTATTCATGCTGGAATTTTAACATCAGATGACAGGCCATTCTCTGTTGAGGCTTTCTGTAAACTTTTGAAATGTTACTTTCATGAACTCTGTAATTTAACAGACTTTCCCTAATATTATATAATTTAACTTTATCCAAAAGCCTCAGCCACAAGCCGTAATCTTCCGCATAAGTGTCTTCTTCATTATATTGAAAAGAGTATTCTTCAAGAACTTTACGTCTAATCAAAACAGTCGGATGGGCTATACAGTTCTTTTTAAATAACAACGTGAGTTTTAATATCTCAGGCTCGGAAGGAGGACTCAATAATTCATTTCCCTTGCCGAAAGCAGTCATATAAGTTCCGCATACACCGCACTGGGGATGATTTTCCATAAATTCATATTGTTTCTCAAGCCTGTGAGGCATAGAAATATCATCAGCGTCCATTCTGGCAATATACTTTCCGCTGGCTGACTTTAAAGCTTTGTTCAAAGACTGTACAATTCCAAGATTCTGTTCATTTTTAAGGTATTTTATCCTTAAATCCTTATATGAAAGTATTATATCCTCAGTAATACTGTCAGAACCGTCATTAATTATAATAAACTCAAAATCAGTGAAAGTCTGGTTTAATATACTTTCAACAGCTTCTCTCAAAAATTTTTCTTTGGTATTATATACAGGCATTATGACTGAAATAACCGGCATACGAAAATCATAACCGATATTAAATCAAGCGTCAACTATAAAAATGCCTGATTTAGATGTTAAACATCTAAATCAAACATTTTAGCTAAATCTGTATAGTATCTGTATGTAAAATCTTTTGTTTCATCAGCATTCATAGCTTTTTGCGCCTTTGGAATTACAGTCTGAAGATTTTCTCCCTCTACCATCAGATCTTTGTTGCCAAAGTCTTTAGGAGTTTTAAAGCCCAGCCTTCTGAAATATGCCTTTGTATTAGCCGGCTCTGATGCAGTAGGCAGAATAAGAGCAGAAAAATCTCCGTAAGAGCGGCTGGTGTCTTTTAGAGCAGACACAACAAGACTATCTCTGGTTAATCTATCATTATTCCAAACAGCAAGACCCTCTACTACAGAATCACCCTGACCGCCTATATTAAGCACACCTGTGACTTTCTTCCCATCTTCAACAGAAAGAATAACTCTATCATAAGGATGTGTATCCAAATGTTTAACTTTTTTCAATGCTGTATCATACACATTTCTTACACTTGGAGCACCTAAAAGTTTGCTGTCTTCAGCAAACTTCTGACCTTTTGCTATATTCAACATTTTTTCTGCAAAAAATTTATCTTTTGATGTTAATGAATAAATATCAATTTTTCGGCTTCCTTTTGTAATCGAACTAATTCTTAATGCCTGAAAATTAGGCTGGCATTTTCCCAGGTTTTGTGATTGTATCTGCATTTATTTCTCCTTTATAAGTAATTATATTAAATCCTGACAAATTTTTTTTTGCTATTTACAAACTTGATTTTGTATTGACAAAATCAAAAAACAGAGCTATAATATTAAAGAAAGGAGTGAAAAATATGTTTTTTACAAGAGAAGGATGCGGCGGTCATTGCGGACATAATACGGAAGGACACCACTGTAGACACGAACACGAGCATGGAGAAGGACATCATCACTGCCATCACGAGGAAGCAGGCGGTCATGGCAGAGGCTGCTGCGGTCATGGCGGAAGGAGAGAAGGTGCAGGACGCAAAAAAGATTGTGAACGAATACCATTTAACCGCAGATTAAGTGAAGAAAGTATTAACCTTATCAAAGAATATGCACAAAAAAATAACATAACAGAAACAGAAGCTCTTGAAAAAGCAATCCAAAGTTTAAAAGAATAAAAATTAACCCCCTGAAATTCAGGGGGTTTGTGCTATAATATTTGAGGAAAAGAGGTTATTATGACAACAATTAAGGTTACAAAAATGCAGGGCTGCGGAAATGATTTTGCAGTAATAGATTTTGACCAATACAAAAAAACAAATCTTCCTATGGATGAACTTGCAAAAAAAATCTGCGACAGACACTTCGGAATAGGTGCAGACGGAATGATAATCCCGAAAACCAATACTTCAGAAACCGATATAGGCTGGTATTTTTATAACTCTGACGGGTCAATAGCACAAATGTGCGGTAACGGAATGAGATGCTTCGCCAAATATGTTTATGACAAAGGTCTTGTAAATAAAAAAGAGTTTTCAGTTCTCACAGGTGCAGGCATAATTAAACCACAGCTGCTCGATGACGGGACTGTAAAAGTTAATATGGGAACTCCTGTTCTTGAAGATGAAAAAATTCCTTTTAAAGGTGAACAAAAAATAAAAGCACTGGATAGAGAATTTGATATTACTCCTGTGTCAATGGGTAACCCTCATTGTGTAATAACCGTCAACGATAACCCGATGGATATGGCTTTGAAATATGGTCCGGTCATTGAAAAACACGAATATTTTCCTGAAAAAACAAATACCGAATTTGTAAAAGTAATCTCTAAAACAGAAATTGAAATGCGGGTTTACGAACGCGGCTGCGGCATAACTCTTGCTTGCGGAACAGGTGCCTGTGCATCAGTAGTAGCATGTGTTTTAAATAACTTAACAGAAGAAAAAGTTAAGGTAAACCTTCTCGGAGGGGCTGTATTCGTGGAATGGCAAGGGAATAAGCTTAATCCGACGAAAGACATTTTCCTCACAGGTCCCGCAAATTACAGTTTCACCGCGGAATACATGTTGTAATAATTTGTCTTTTCATGTTATCATTGGGTTACACCAAAATACAAAAGGAGACAAAAAAATGAAAAATTATGAACTATTAACTGTATTTAAACCAAATTTAGATGCAGAAGAAGTAGATAAATTAATTGCTAAAATCAGCGATACCATTGTTGAATTTGGCGGCAAAGTTGAATCTACTGACAAAATGGGAAGAAAAAAATTAGCTTATGACATCCAGAACTTCAGAGACGGCTTCTTCGTTTCAATGGTTCTTGCATTGCCTGCTGACAAAGTTGCTGAATTCAAAAGACAATTAAGATTAAGCGACAATATCATCAGAACAATGTTTATGGAAGTTTCAGCAAAAGCTTCTGTGTAACACGAAAGAAAAGGAAATAAAATGTCATTAGCAAAATCAGTAGTTACAGGAACAGTATACAGACAGCCGGAAAAACGTTTTTCACAAAATAATGTTGCGGTTTCTGCATTTGTTCTTAATATCGGAGAAAGAGAAGAAATGCTATTAAGAGTTATTTCTAAAAGAAATGCTCTGGATGAAATAGTTTCATCTCTAACAAAAGGCGACCGCGTGCTGGTCGAAGGCAGACTGCAGACTGCAGCAGTAAAAATGGATGACGGAACTGAAAAGAGAATTTATGAAATTGATGCAAATACAATTGAAAAACTCGGTGAAGATTCCTCTTCCACTGCAGCGTCATCAGGAAATTCAAAATTCGGCACAGAAGAAATTGTGAAGTTTGAATCAGATGATTTCTCAAACGAACTGATCGGCGAAGACGAAATACCATTTTAAAAAGGAAAAACTGAATATGAGTAGTGTAAAATTTATCCCTGCGCAAATGCAAAAATATGCAGCGCATACACAAAAGATGAAAAATTCACAAATGAAATCAACTGTAAGATATATGGGTAAAAAAGCAGCAGCTTTTACACCGGATATATTTACAGCATCAAACAAAACAACGAACACTGCTAAAACTTCATTAGTCGAAATATTTGCAGGAAACAGAAAAAAATAAGTAATAGTAAAAAATAAGGCTAGAAAGGCGAATTAAAACATGGCAAGACAAGATGCTCAGGATAAGAAAAAACGTAAAAATTGCAGTCTTTGTGCAGACAAAGTAACTGAAATTGATTACAAAGATGCAGCAAAATTGAAAAGATACCTGACAGAAGCAGGAAAAATTATTCCTCGCAGAATTACAGGCAACTGTGCAGAACACCAGAGAATGATTGCAAAAGCAATTAAACGCGCAAGAGAAGCTGCAATTATCGGATATACTTTTGACTAGTATAGATATGAAAATCCAAAAAAGGAACCGCATGGAAATATGTGGTTCCTTTTTTTTGAAAATTATGTTATCATATAAATGTCCGAAAAATTCCGCTCACGTTCCTTATCGCGGAATTTCGAGTGGCGTATTAGACAGCGAAGCTGCGCGCGACGTGCGAAGGCGGGGCGTAAGC
>ENA-ORTF01000995-ORTF01000995.1-human-gut-metagenome-genome-assembly--contig:-NODE-995-length-35383-cov-3.111073_pt1 | contig 35383 bp, 20 predicted proteins | sample MGYA00241908_ERZ509180 | MGnify/ENA primary metagenome ERZ509180 (study PRJEB26280, sample SAMEA2338814) | human gut metagenome | biome: human gut; feature: human-associated habitat; material: faeces... | reverse complement strand
CAGCAAATGCCATCGGATACAAAGAATTGATTCCCTATTTCACCGGAGAAAGCGATTTATCCGCCTGTATCGACAAATTAAAGCAGGAAACCCGGCGATATGCCAAACGGCAACTCACTTGGTTTAGAAAAAGAACGGATGTCGTGTGGATAAAATTGTACAAATTTAACAATAACAAAGAAATCTTAGAAAAATCCAAGAAAATTATAGCCAAACAGCAATTCTTGTGCTATAATAGAATAGGTCTTTTTGAAACAACAGAAAAATGAGAAGAAAAAGACCGGATGCGTAGGAAGGAGCAGTTACAATGAACAAAATGATGAACTTACAGGATGTATTTTTAAACCAGGCAAGAAAAGAAAAAATCCTGGTGACCATTATTCTGATGAATGGTTTTCAGTTTAAGGGCATTGTCAAAGGATTTGACAGCTACATCGTCATCCTGGAATGCAACGGAGAACAGAATCTGGTGTATAAGCACGCCATCTCCACATTAAAACCAACTCGCCCCATTGCGATTCTCGATGCGGCAGAAAAAGAAGATTGATTGAGGTATGGATTCTAACACAAGAATGATGCACATTCTGCTGATTGTGCTTTCGATTGCCATCATTGCCACCATTGGTACGATTTTTTACCACTTTGTGGACACGCAGTATAAGACAGAAACGGCAGTTTCTGCTACAGCGGAACAATCGGAAACCTTTCAGGGGGTTTATGTGCGAGATGAAACCGTATTGACCTATAACGGCTCTGGTGCGATTAGTTATAACGTGCCGGACGGCGGAAAGGTCGAAAAGGGCGGAACGATTGCGGAAATTTATGCCGACCAGTCCGCCATTGAAACAAATCAGCAAATTGCAGCGTTGCAGCAGGAATTGAACCTGCTGAACCGTATCTCCAACCCCGGCATTTTACAGAATGCTCAGCCGGCAGAATTGTCCACACAAGTGAAACGCTATTATAATCAGATTACTTACTGCAAAGACAGCGGAAATCTGTCTGGCTTGCAGGCTGCAAAGAGTGATTTCCAGATCGCCTTGAGTGCCTATCAATTGGTCGTCAATCAGGGTGCAGAAAACTTTTCAGAGCAGGCAACTGCCGTTTCGGAAGAAATCACCAAGCTGCAAAATTCCAAGAAAGCCCCACGGGATACCGTAAAGGCAGCTTCTCCGGTTTATTTTGTCAGCTATGCAGATGGATATGAATCCAAGCTGACTACCGACAACATCGACAAGCTGACCATTGATGACATCAAAGCGGTGCAGAATAACAACGGTCTGCAAAGCGATACGATTGTGGGAAAGACCATTGACAGCTACGGCTGGTATATGGTGGGTGTCATTGACAATACCACATTGGAATATCAGGTGGATGATGAAGTCACTTTAAAACTGGCAAATTCCGGTGCAACGGCAAATGCGGTGATTACCGATTTGCGGACAAGCAGCGACCCAAAAGAAACGCTGATTGTATTGCACTGTGATTATATGACATCGGATTTCGTAAAGAACCGTTCCGAACGGGTCGAAATCATCAAGGGTGAGTATGAGGGCATTCAAGTGCCAAGAAGTGCCATCCGGTTCAAGGAACTGGAGGAAACTTCTACCAACGTACTGACTGGCGAAGAAACAACGACCAAAGTCAATTACCGTGGCGTTTATGTCATGGACGGCGAAACGGTTACATTCCGGAAATTGGATGTCATCTATGAAGGCGATGACTATGTATTGTCTTCACTGAATGCCGGTGACGGCTATTTGATTCTTTATGATTCCATTATTGTAGAGGGGATAGATGTAAATGGAGAATAGTTTTGATTATATCACGGAAAACTATAACCGGATTTACAACGAGATTGAAGCGGCAAAGGCAAAATACCGGAAGCCATCTGACCATGTGGATTTCATGGCAGTGACCAAAACGGTTGCACCGGAAGCCGTCAATCACGCCATTCACTGCGGTATTTCCCTGCTGGGGGAAAATCGGGTGCAGGAATATCTTTCCAAGCGGGACTTTTATGACCCGTCCGCAACGGTGCACTTTATTGGACACTTACAGACCAATAAAGTCAAATACATCATTGAAGACATGGCACTGATTCACTCTGTGGATTCGGTGCATCTTGCGAAAGAAATTGACCGGCAGGCTGCCCGTGTTGGAAAAGTGCAGGAGATTTTGATAGAAGTCAACATTGGTGATGAAACGTCCAAGAGCGGAATCGCACCGGAACAGTTAGTGCCGCTGCTCGAAGAAGTCGCAACCTTCCAGAATTTGAAGGTAAAAGGCTTGATGACCATCCCGCCAGCCGGAGAAAATGAGAAATTTCTATCAAAAATGCAAGATTTATATCTTGACATTCGCAGCAAAAACATGGATAATATAGATATGGACATCCTTTCCATGGGTATGTCCGGCGATTACGCAAAAGCCATTCAGTATGGTGCAACCCTGGTACGAATCGGCTCAGCACTTTTTGGTGCAAGAGTCTACCGATAAAATGAACCTGTGACATAGAAAAAAACAGGCTTCCTGTACTGAACCCGCACATTGGCAGTCAGGCAGAGAAAAAGAAAGATAGAACGTGCGGAGAACGGAGATTGTTATGAGTTTTTTTAATGGATTGAAAGATTTCTTTATGCCGAACGAAGACGAGTATGCAGAACCGACCGAACCGGTCACCAAAAAAGAACCGGAACAGCCGGTAGCAGCTGCACCATCGCCTCAGCCGAGTTCTTCTTATGAAAGCAGCAGCTCTGCTTATAGCAGTGCATCTTCTTACACACCGCCGGTGAACCCAGCACCAGCTCCCAACGAACCACCGAGAAATAATCGTGTGGTCAATATCAAGGCAACGACCCAGCTGCAAGTGGTTCTGGTAAAGCCGGAACTGTTCACCGATGCAAAGCAGATTGCAGACCATCTGATGGCAAATAAGACTGTTGTTCTGAATCTGGAATCCGCAACCGAAGCCAACAGAAGACGCATCATTGACTTCCTGGTGGGCGTTGCCTATGCACAGAATGGCAATATCAAGCCGGTTGCAAACCAGACTTATATTGTAACCCCGTATAATGTTGGATTCGTTGGTGATGAATTCGTGGGGGAACTGGAAAATAACGGTTTGATTATGTGATGAACCGCAGAGAAACAGAATCGGAATCGGTTTTCTTTTCCCGTTTGCAAGACCTCGCCGACCGCTGTCGGCGGGATTGTGCACCCGATTGCACCATGTTTCTGGATGAAATGCAGTGTGCCGCTGCGGACGCATTTTTGCAGCGGCAGGCGGAATTGGCGTATCAGTTCTGGGGCGGTTATGAACAGGCAGAGCGAAAATGCTGCTGTTTGTATCCGGATTTTCTGGAGTTCGATCCGGCTTGGGTTGGATGTCGATGCGTCACCATCCGCTATTCTAACCTGCAAACACTGGAGCATCGGGACTTTTTAGGGGCAGCATTGGGCTGTGGACTGAAACGGGAAACCATCGGCGATATTCTGATTGAAAAAGGAAAAGCACAGCTTTGGGCAACCGATGCCGCAGCTGCACTGCTGGTGCAGTCTTTGGAAAAGGTAGGGCGTGGCGGCGTTCGCTGCACGGATACAGAACCGTTTTCCATTGTTCCCGTCCGGAAACGGATCGAACACCATGGAACGGTGTCTTCTCTTCGATGCGATGCAATTGCGGCAGTGGTTACCAGACAAAGCCGGGAAAAGGCGGTCAGAATCATTCAACAAGGTTACATGGAGCGAAGCGGTCACACCGTTTTGCAGCCATCCGAACATATGCAGACCGGTGATATTTTTGTCATACGGGGCAGCGGCAAGTTCCAGCTGATTTCCGTATCCGAACCTTCTAAAAAGGGAAGGCTGCATATTTTCATTGAACAATATAAATGAGAGGTGGGCACAGAAATGATTAGTGCAAAGGAAATTCACGAACTTCGATTTGAAAAAGCTGCTTTTGGCTATAAGCAGGAAGACATTGACGAGTTTCTGACACAGCTGGAACAGGAAGTTGAAATTGCCGAACAGGAAATGGCAGACAGCAACGAAAAGATTCAGGTACTGGCAGACAAAGTCCGGGAATATATGCGGGACGAAGATGCCCTGAAGGATGCCCTGTTGGGTGCACAGCGGGAAGGTCACCGGATTATTGCCGAAGCAAATGCCAAGGCTGACGGCATTATTGCCGATGCCAAGAAGCGTGCAGATGCCATGATGGACGAAGTAACCGTCAAGCATGAAGCCCTGCTGGCAAAGAATCAGGCAGAAATCGATGAAGCACATCAGGCTCTGGCAGATGCTAGAAAGCAGGTTGCAGACTTCAAGAAGGCTCTGTTTGATATGTATAAAGAACATTTGCAGATGCTGTCAACCATGCCGGAAGAAGATGATTTGGAATTCGGCTTCACACCGCAGCAGGATGAACCGGAAGAAGAAGTACCAGAACAGGAAATCCCGGTGGTATCCGCTCCGACTTCTGACCCGTTTGCCTCTTCGCAGTTCTCTGCAAAGACCATTCAGGGTTCTTATGATTCGCACTTTGGCGATTTGAGCGATGCCGATGAAGATGAGGATGCGTAAGCGTAAGCGAATCCAACTTCATCTATTTAAAATTGCCTGCACAACAGGCAGCAAAAGGTAATTCAATGAAAGGAGGGTTCTTTCCAGTTGAAAATAGGCTGGAAAGAATCAGATACAGATATGGCACAGGATTATAATGCAACATTGAACTTGCCGAAAACAGCATTTCCGATGCGTGGAAATCTGCCGAAGCGAGAACCCGATGTGCTGGGAAAATGGGAAGAACAAGACCTGTATGAAAAGATGGTTCAAAAGAATCAGGGTCGTCCGATGTATGTTTTACACGATGGCCCGCCGTACGCAAACGGGGAAATCCATCTTGGTACAGCATTGAATAAAGTTTTAAAAGACTTTATCATTAAGTATAAGAACATGAGTGGCTTTTGTGCACCGTATGTGCCGGGTTGGGATACCCACGGTCTGCCGATTGAATTGAAAGCATTGAAGTCCATCGGTGTGGAAAACGGTGCGATTTCTCCGGTAGAACTGCGGAAGCACTGCAAGAATTTTGCAATGAAGCACGTTCAGAATCAGATGAAGCAGTTCAAGCGTCTGGGCAGCTTGGGACATTATTGTGACCCATATTTAACTCTGAAGCCGGAATATGAAGCAAGACAGGTAGAAGTCTTTGGCGAAATGGCAAAGCGTGGCTATATGTATAAGGGCTTGAAGCCGGTATACTGGTGTCCGGATTGCCAGACTGCCTTGGCAGAAGCAGAAATTGAATATGAAAACGATCCGTGTGATTCTATCTATGTAAAGTTCCAGGTAATGGATGACAAGGGCGTGTTCTCGAAGCTGGGCATTGACCCGAAGCAGGTTTACTTCGTTATCTGGACAACGACTACCTGGACCATTCCGGGCAACCTCGCTGTTTGCGTTGGCCCAGATTATGAATACACCCTCGTAAAGGCTGGTTCGGAATATTACTGCATGGCAGTAGAACTGGTTGCACCGACCATGAAAGCAGCTGGTATCACCGATTATGAAACCATCGGCACATTCATGGGCAGCGAACTGGAACACATCCAGACCAAGCACCCGCTGTATGACCGGAATTCCATGGTCATTGTCGGTGACCATGTTACACTGGAAAGCGGTACAGGTTGTGTTCATACCGCTCCAGGCTATGGTGTAGAAGACTTTGAAGTCTGCAAGAATTATGATGAAATCGGCATTCTGGTTTGCGTGGATGCACACGGCAAGCAGACCGCAGAAGCTGGCGAATTTGAAGGCATGGATACCCAGCAGGCAAACAAGGCAATTGCTGCAAAGCTGGTAGAATGCGGAGCAATGCTGGCAACTGAACGGATTGTCCACCAGTATCCGCACTGCTGGCGTTGCCACCAGCCGATTATTTATCGTGCAACCGAACAGTGGTTCTGTTCCGTTAAGGGCTTCAAGGATGATGCCATCCGTGCAATCGAATCCGTTCAGTGGATTCCGGAATGGGGCGAAGAACGCATCAAGGGCATGGTACGGGATCGCAGCGACTGGTGTATTTCCCGTCAGAGAACTTGGGGCGTGCCAATCCCGATTATTTATTGTAAGGATTGCAAGAAGCCAATCATCAACGACACCACCATCAAGAACATTGCAGATTTGTTCCGTGCAGAAGGTGCAGATGCATGGTGGACAAAGGATGTTAAGGACTTCATTGACCCGTCCGTTACCTGCGAATGCGGTTGCAAGGAATTTACCAAAGAATATGACATCATGGATGTTTGGTTTGATAGCGGCGTTTCTCACACTGCAGTTATGGAACAGTATGATTGCCTGCGTTGGCCGGCTGACCTGTATCTGGAAGGTGCTGACCAGTATCGTGGCTGGTTCCAGTCATCCTTGCTGACTTCTGTTGTCTATAAGGGTAAAGCTCCGTATAAGGCAGTTTGTACGCATGGCTGGGTTGTAGACGGCGAAGGCAGAAAGATGTCCAAGTCTTTGGGCAATGGCATCATGCCGGATGAAATCATTCAGCAGTACGGTGCAGATATTCTCCGTCTGTGGGTTGCTTCTTCCGATTATCATTCTGATATCCGGATTTCCAAGGCAATTTTGCAGCAGCTTTCCGATGCGTATAAAAAGATTCGGAACACCGCAAGATATATTCTGGGCAACCTCGGAAACGGGGCAGGCTTTAATCCAGATACAGATATGGTTTCCGATGACCAGCTGCATGAATTAGACCGCTGGGCATTGATTCGTCTGGATCGGCTGATTGACAAGGTACACGAAGGGTATACCAACTTTGATTTCCATGTGGTATTCCACAGCATTCACAATTTCTGCACGACCGATATGTCCAACTTCTATCTGGACATCATCAAGGATCGTCTGTACTGTGAAAAGGAAACCTCCGTTGCAAGACGGGCTGCACAGACAACCATGTATCGCATTTTGCGTGGTATGACGTTATTGCTCGCTCCGGTACTCTCCTTCACCGCAGAAGAAATCTGGGGCTTTATGCCGCACGGTGCAGCGGATGACACCGAAAGCGTCTTCCTGAACCAGATGCCGGAAAAGAGCGGTCTGGTTGCAGACGATGCATTCACAGAAAAGTGGAATCTGATTTATCAGACTCGTTTGGATGTCAACAAGATGCTCGAAGAAAAGCGGAATGAAAAGGTAATTGGAAAGTCGCTCGAAGCTGCGGTAGAAATTGCCGTTGCAGACGATGCCGCTTATGCAATTCTTTCTGAAAATAGAGAGCTGCTCGAAAAGGTTCTGATTGTATCCAGCGTAACGGTAACAAAGACCGATGCAGCAGAAAATCAGTATATCATTACAACAGCAGCTGGCGAAAAGTGCGAGCGTTGCTGGATGTATTCGACAACGGTCGGCGAAGACAAGACACATCCGACACTCTGTGCAAGATGTGCACACGTCATTTCTGAATAAAAGACGATGATAAAGATGACAGCCTGCCGGTTTTGTGCGGCGGGCTGTTCTTGTCCTCAGCTGGAAAGGGAGGAGCGTTTCACTTGATGATCCTATCTTGTATCTGCATCGTCTTGCTGGTCGGGGTTGACCAGTTCATTAAATATTGGGCTGTGCATACATTACAGCCACAAGGCAGCATTCCGTTTATCAAGATTGGCGGAAAAGAAGTTTTAAACCTGACCTATCTGGAAAATCAGGGTGCAGCATTCAGCAGCTTTTCGGGAATGCGGTGGTTTTTAATCGCTGTAACCGTTTTATTGATGGTAATTTGTGCAGTGCTCATGGTGAAATACCGAAAGCGTTCCAAGATGATTCCGATTTGTTCCGCATTGATTATTGCAGGCGGCGTTGGAAATCTGATTGACCGTTTATTTCGGGATGGAAAAGTCATTGACTATCTGGATGTTCGGCTGTTTCATTTTGCAGTGTTTAACTTTGCAGATTGCTGCGTAGTCGTTGGTGTTTTTCTGCTGGCAATTTATCTGCTCTTCATAGAGGGCAGCTCGAAAAAATCTGACCGGAAAGAAGGTTCTGCATGAAAGAACCATTGACGTTTACGCCGGAAGCAGTCGGGCAGCGTTTGGATAAATGGCTGGCGGAACAGGACACCTTGGACTTGACCCGTTCGGTAATTCAAACTCGCATGGAACAGGGCGATGTCACTGTCAATGGTGCAGCCGTTCCCAAGAATTATAAAATTCGCAGCGGTGATGTCGTGCAGGTTGTCATTCCAGAACCCGTTTCATTGGAACTTGTACCCGAACCAATTCCGCTGGACATTGTCTATGAAGATGATGATTTGCTGGTGGTGAATAAGCCGAAAGGCATGGTGGTACATCCTGCCCCCGGCAATCTGACGGGAACGCTGGTACATGCGTTGCTGTATCACTGCGGTGACCGGCTCTCCGGTATCAATGGTGTGATTCGTCCGGGCATCGTGCACCGCATTGATAAGAACACCAGCGGCTTGCTGATGGTGGCAAAAAACGACCACGCTCACTTGAAACTGTCGGAACAGATTCAGGCACATACCTTCACAAGAGCCTATCAGGCGATTGCCGTCGGGCGATTCTCGGAAAAGTCCGGAACAATTCATGCACCGATTGGGCGGCATCCTGTTGACCGGAAAAAAATGTGTGTCACACAGAAAAATTCCAAGGATGCCATTACACATTATACCGTGTTGGCGGAGTCCGGCAACTATACGCATCTGCGGTTGCAGCTCGAAACGGGCAGAACCCATCAAATTCGGGTGCATCTGGCATATCTGGGGCATCCAGTGTTGGGCGATGACGTGTATGGAAAGCCATTCCCGAACCTGACAGGGCAGTGCCTGCACGCCGGAAAAATTGGATTCATGCACCCGACCACGGGCGAATATATGGAATTTACCAGTCCGCTGCCGGATTATTTTCAGGCAGCTTTGCGAAAACTACGGTTTACAGAAGCAGAAGGGATGGTGCAGCCATGAAAAATGATGTTTGGCTTTTTTCGGATTTGGATGGAACATTATTGCCATCTGACAAGCGGATTCCGGATGACCTGCGAAACGGCATTCAGCAGTTTGTCCAGCAGGGTGGTCATTTTACGATTGCAACAGGGAGAACCATTGAATCTGCTCGAACCTACTGGGAACAGTTGTCCGTAAAAGAGCCGATGATTTTATTCAATGGGGCAATGATTTACGACCCTGTTTCCGAACAGATTCTCTATCAACAGCCGTTGTGTGCATCCGCCAGAGAAATGGCAGCTGCGGTTCTGAAGGAATTTCCGCAGGCAGGCTCTGAGATTCTCTGTGCAGATGGAACGTATGTCATTCAGAATACCATCTATGAGCAGCAGCACGTTGCCATCTGTCAGGTCACGCCGAAATACTGCACACTGGAAACTATGCCGGACATTCCGTGGATGAAGATTTTATTTGCGGTTGCCCCGTCCGATATGCCTCGCTTGCAAGCGTTTATTCAGGCACAGAACTGGACAGATGTAGATTTCATTCAGTCATCCGACAGCTTTTATGAGATGCTGCCGAAACAGGTTTCCAAGGGCAGTGCACTGGTGGAATACCGAAAGCGGTTTCATTTAGAATCCCCATCTATTGTCGTGGCAGCTGGCGACTATGAAAACGACCGTGCAATGTTGGAAGCGGCAGATTATGGTGTTGCTCCGGCAAATGCACAGCCTGCCATTCAGGCGATTGCAGACCATGTTTTAACCCATACTTGTGATCAAAAGGCGATCTTAGAATTGCTTTTATGGATACAATCAAAATTTTAACAACGGAGGGAATTTCCATGGAGGAAATCACAAAGAAAAAGTTACAAGCGATTGCTTGTAAAGTGCGGATGGGTGTCATTGAAGGCACTTATTGTGCAAAGTCCGGACATCCGGGCGGTTCGCTTTCCATCAGCGACTTGCTGACGTATCTTTATTTTGCAAAAATGCACATTGACCCGAAACAGCCGGAAATGGCAGATCGGGATCGGCTGGTACTTTCCAAGGGACACTGTGCACCGGCATTGTATGCAACACTGGCACAGCGTGGTTTCTTCCCACAGGAAGAATTGCAGTCTTTGCGGCACATCGGTGCCATGTTGCAGGGTCACCCGTGCATTCATACACCGGGCATTGATATGTCCAGCGGTTCGCTCGGACAGGGCATTTCCGTTGCCTGTGGTATGGCTCTGGCTGGCAAACTGGACAACGCTGCTTATAAGGTTTATACCATTTTGGGCGATGGCGAAATTGAAGAAGGTCAGGTCTGGGAAGCAGCGATGTTTGCATCGCATTATCATCTGGACAACCTGCTGGCAATCGTAGACTATAACGGCTTGCAGATTGATGGACAGCTCTCTGAAGTTTGCTCTCCAGAACCGATTCCGGAAAAATTTGCAGCATTCGGCTGGCATGTCATTCAGATGGATGCTCATGATTTCGATTCGATTGAAGCAGCATTTGCAGAAGCAGAACAGATTGTGGGACAGCCGGTTGTCATCGTGCAGAAGAGCGTAAAGGGCAAGGGCGTTTCCTTCATGGAAAATCAAGTTGGCTGGCACGGCAAAGCACCGAATCAGGCAGAATATGAACAGGCAATGGCGGAACTGACCGCACAGCTGCAAGAACTGGAGGGTTAAGACATGGCAGGCGAAACAAAAAAGAAAGCAACACGGGAAAGCTACGGCGAAGCACTGCGGGACTTTGCAGAAACCTATGAGAATCTGGTCGTATTGGATGCAGACCTTGCAGCTGCAACCAAGACCGGTATCTTTAAGAAAGCATATCCGGAACGGTTTTTTGACTGTGGTATTGCAGAAGCCAATATGATGGGCGTTGCAGCTGGTCTGGCAGCCTCCGGAAAGATTCCGTTTGCCAGCACATTCGCAATGTTTGCCGCTGGCAGAGCCTATGAAATCGTTCGGAATTCCATTGGTTATCCGCACCTGAATGTAAAAATCGGTGCAACCCATGCTGGTATCTCGGTTGGCGAAGACGGTGCAACGCACCAGTGCAACGAAGATATTGCCCTGATGCGTACCATCCCGGGCATGACCATTTTGAATCCGGCAGACGATGTAGAAGCAAGAGCCGCTGTAAAGGCAGCCATTGAAATGGAAGGTCCAGTTTATCTGCGATTTGGCAGACTGGCAGCTCCGATTTTCAACGATCCGGAAACCTACCAGTTTGAAATTGGAAAGGGCATCACTCTGAGAGAAGGCAAGGATGTCACATTGGTTGCAACCGGTCTGATGGTATCTGAAGCACTGGATGCAGCAGAACAGCTGGCAGCTGATGGCATTTCTGCAAGAGTTTTGAATATCCATACCATTAAGCCGCTGGATGTTGATTTGATTGCAAAGGCAGCCGCAGAAACCGGACTGCTGATTACAGTCGAAGAACACAGCATCATCGGCGGACTGGGTGCAGCAGTTGCAGAAGCGGTTTGCGATACCTGTCCAGTTCCAGTAGTACGAATTGGGGTCAATGATGAATACGGACATTCTGGCCCAGCAGTGGATTTGCTGAAAGAATTTGGTCTATGTGCAGAGCATATTGTAGAAGTCACAAAGGCATCTATGGCTAAGAAAGCATAAGGAATCGGTTTTCTTTCGCATTTCTGATAGAAATAACAGATTCGATTGCAGCGGAACTGCTCCATGTGCAGAAAATGGCAGAGAGCAGTTCCGCTTTTTTGAAAAGGAAAAGAATGAATGAAAGATGCCTTTTTAGTTTCATGTGCTTTCGGAGGAAACAAAAAATGACGCATAAAAAGCGTTCGTCGGTCACACCCGTACAACTGATTGCACTTGGTTTTCTCATCATGATGCTGCTGGGAACAGGGCTGTTGCTGCTGCCGATTTCGCAGCGACATCCGGGCAGCCTTTCAATTGTCGATGCTGCTTTTACGGCAGTCAGTGCCGTATCCACCACGGGGTTGACGGTTGTCGATACGGCGAGTACCTTTAGCACGTTTGGATATGTTGTGCTCTGTATTTTGATTCAGATCGGCGGCTTGGGGATTACATCCATCGGTGCAGGACTGATTGCGTTTACAGGCAGAAAGCTGCGAATGCGGGATCAGGTTCTGGTGCAGGAAGCCTTGAACTATCCAACGATGAAAGATGTACAAGTATTGATTCGTTCGGTTTTGATTACAACGATTATCGTCGAATCTTCCGCAGCATTTGTGGGATGGTTTTTATTTCGCCGGCAGTTTGATGTTCTTCCGGCGTTGGGAATTGCGATTTTTCACAGCGTTTCCACGTTTAATCATGCGGGGTTTGATATTTTAGGCGGATTGCTCTCTTATCGAAATGATGTGGGGTTACAGTTGTTGACCATTGCAGAAAATATTTTAGGGGGCTTTGGATTCTTTGTCATTCTGGATATTTTGCGGAATCAGCGGTTTCACAAGTTCAGTTTACATACCAAAGTTGTGCTGACCACTTCCGGATTTTTGGATCTCACCAGTTCGCTGTTACTGAAAGCAATTGAAGGCGACTCGCTTTCCTGGGTGAATGCGTTCTTTATGGGCATCACTTCCCGAACATCGGGCTTGACAATTGCGAATGTGGGTGATTTTTCCAATGCCAGTCAGCTTTTGGTTTGTATATTGATGTATATCGGAGCATCGCCTGGTTCTACAGGGGGCGGCGTTAAAGTCACCACAATTTTTGTGCTGTTTCGAACAATTGTAGCATATCCGCGGGGAGAACAGCCCGGTGCATTCCGGAAACGGTTTTCAGCTGGGACGGTACAGCAGGCAATGGTTATTTGCAGTTTAGCAATTAGCATTGTATTTGCCATTTCGTTTATTCTTTGCCTGTTAAATCCGACACTGCCATTCTTGTCGCTGCTCTTTGAAACCGCATCGGCATTCAGTACCGTGGGACTTTCGACCGGAATCACCAGTTCTGTTGCCACTTTTGGGAAGTGGCTGCTGATGGCTGCCATGTTCGGCGGAAGACTTGGCACATTGACCGTGGTTTCGCTCTGGTTCCGGAAACATCGGCAAACCATTCTGCTGCCAGTGGAAAGCATTTCTGTTGGATAATGGACAGCTGGGTACATACAGGAAAAACCGGACAGAAGAAAGGAGAACCATCATGTTTGGAAAAAAAGTAAAAACAGAAAATGGATTGTATGGAATTATCGGATTGGGACGGTTTGGCTATGCATTGGCACAGACTCTCTCGGAATCCGGAAAAGATTTGATTATCATTGATGAAAACGAAGCAAAAATCAATTCTGCGGCAGCGTTCACCGACCACGCCTATGTGGTGCAGGAGCTTTCTAAGGAGAATTTCCGAAAAGTCGGGATTGATAACTGTGATGTGGTCATCATCTGTATCGGAGAACGGATAGACACTTGCATCTTGGCAACGCTGAATGTTATTCAGTTGGGTGTGAAGCGGGTTATTGCAAAAGCAACCAGTGCAGAACAAGGCTGTGTGCTGGAACTGTTGGGGGCAGAAGTCGTTTATCCGGAACGGGATATGGCGATTCGTCTGGCAAATCGGTTGCTTGCACCGGGCTTTCTGGACTTTATCACGCTGAGCGAAGAAGTGGACTTGATGGAATTGAGCGTGACACAGAAAATTGCAGAGAAAACCGTGCAGGAAATCAATCCTCGAAAGATGTTCGGCATCAACCTGATTGCAGTCAAGCATAATGGTTCTTTGGAGATTGAAATTAAGCCGGATACCATCCTGCACCGAGGCGACACCGTTTGTGTGATCGGAACACGGGAAAATATCCGGAAGTTTGAGCGGTTCTTGAACGAATAACCGCAGGCAATTCATCCATCAGAAAAACAAAAATCCGTCCATGGAAAATTCCACGGACGGATTTTTTCTATTTGGAGTTGGGAAAACAAATGGTCACTGTAACAGCCGATGCACAGCATGGTCAATATCTCTGGCAACATCGGCACGGTTCATGGTGTACAGATGAATACCGTCTACGTCCTGTGCAATCAGGTCTACAATCTGCTCAATGGCATAGGCAACGCCAGCATCTCGCAAGGCTTCCGGATTGTCCTCATACTTGTTTAGAATATGCAGGAACTTTTTCGGGAGCGTTGCACCGCACAGCTTCACCATGCGTTCGATTTGTTTTTTGTTGGTTACGGGCATAATCCCTGCTTCGATTGGAACAGAAACACCAGCCTGTGCAACTTTGTTTCGGTATGTATCGAATGCATCGTTGTCTAAGAACAGTTGTGTAATGAATTGGGAAGCCCCTGCATCTACTTTTCGCTTTAAGGTTTCCAATTCTTCCGTTGGGCTGTGCTGCTCCGGATGTCCCTCCGGATAGCAGGCAGCCATGAGGTGAAAGCTGGGGTCATAGTTGTGAATATATGAAATCAGTTCGTTGGCATGGGAGAATCGACCGTTCGGGGTTGCCGTTTCTGAACGGTCGCCCCGTAACGCTAAGATGTTGTGAATGCCGTTTTCCCGCAGCTGTTCCAGAATGCCGTTCAAGTCGGATTCGGAGAGATACAAGCAGGGGAGATGAGCAACGCTTTCTGTCTGGCAGGTGTTTTGAATATAAGATGCAATGCCAACCGTATTCTTGCAATTTGCTCCGCCACCAGCTCCGTAAGTCACGCTGATAAAGTCTGGTTTCAAGTCTTGCAGAGCGTCCAATGTCCCATAAATGACGCTCGGCTCAGAAGTGGGCTTTGGCGGAAAAATTTCAAAGGAGAATGTCGTCTTATTTGGAGAGCTCACACCGTACCTCCTGTGCGGCACAAACCAGATGTTCCAGACTCGGGATGGTTTCCTTGTCGCCTCTGGTTTTCAGACCGCAGTCCGGATTGACCCAGAGTTTTTCGACTGGAATTTTTTCCAGCATCTTGTGCAGTGCCAACTTGATTTCTTCGACAGACGGAACTCTTGGAGAGTGGATGTCATAAACACCTGGGCCAACTTCTGTCCGGAAGTGGTGTTCCTGTAAGCTGTCCAGAATCTTCAAGTCCGAACGGCTTGCTTCAAAGGTAATCACATCGGCATCCATATCATCGATTTCAGCAATGATGTCTGTAAATTCACTGTAGCACATATGGGTGTGAATCTGTGTTTCCGGCTTCACACCGCTGTGCACCAGACGGAATGCCGGAATTGCCCAGTCCAGATAGTCGCTGTTCCAGTCGGATTTCCGCAGCGGCAGTTTTTCCCGAAGTGCTGCTTCATCGACCTGAATCATGGTAATGCCGTTTGCTTCCAAATCCAATACTTCTTCCCGAATGGCAAGGGCGATTTGATAAGCACTTTCTTTCAGGGAGATGTCTTCTCTCGGGAACGACCAGTTCAGAATGGTAACCGGGCCAGTCAGCATACCCTTCATCGGCTTTTTTGTCAGGCTCTGTGCATAGACAGACCAGTTGACCGTCATTGGCTTTGCACGCTTTACATCGCCCCAGATGACCGGCGGCTTTACGCAGCGAGTACCATAGGACTGCACCCATGCATTTTGGGTAAATACATAGCCGTCCAGACTTTCACCGAAATATTCTACCATGTCATTCCGTTCAAATTCGCCGTGAACCAGAACGTCCAGACCGATTTTTTCTTGCAGAGCAACGCAGTCTGCAATCTGCTGTTTGTTGAATGCTTCGTACTGTTCCTGAGAGATTTCACCCTTTCGGAATGCGGCACGGTTTGCACGAACAGCGGCAGTCTGTGGGAAAGAACCAATGGTGGTTGTCGGCAACAGTGGCAGACCGAATGTTTTCTTCTGAATCTGTTCCCGTTCTGCGAATGCTGGCAGACGCACAAAGTCTGCATCTTTCAGAGCAGCAACCTGTTCCTGAACGGATTTGTTTGCACCGCTTCTCGGGGTTGCGAACAGAGCCGCATTCTTCTGGTAAGCAGCGGTTTCCTGCGGATGTTCTGCGGAGAGAATCTGTTTCAGTTCGTTCAGTTCAGTCAGCTTTTCCGCAGCATATGCAAAGTGCGACAGCACTTCTTCGGAGAGCTTGTGTTCATTGGCTGTGGTATATGGAACGTGCAGCAGTGAGCAGGATGTGTTCAGAACAATCTGTTCTGCATGCTGGCTCAGTTCTGCCAGCAGGGAAAGGGTTTTGTCATAGTGATTCTTCCAGATGTTCTTGCCGTTGACAACGCCAGCGAACAGAATCTTGTCGTTTGGGAAGCCCTGTTCTGTAACCAGCTTTGCAGACTGCTTGCCTTCGAGGAAGTCCAGACCGATGCCGTCTACGTCCAGCTTGCAAATGGTATCATAGCAGTCCCGTACATCGCCAAAATAAGTCTGGAGCAGAACCTTTACACTGCCCTTTGCTGCCAGAATGCCAGCATACAGCTGTGTAAACAGAGCCTTGTCTTCTGCGGTCATATCCATGACTAAGCAAGGTTCATCGAACTGTACCCAAGCAGTGCCGAGGGTCTGGAACTTCTGGAGCAAGTCTGCATAAGCCTTTACGGTGTCTGCAACGAAATCCGCAGCTGTTTTCTTGCCGTTGTAAACAGCCAGTTTCAGGAACGTATAAGCACCAATGACAACCGGTTTGGTTTCTACGCCAGCAGCCTTTGCTTCCTGATAGAGGTGGAACGGCTTTTCATCTGCCAGACAAATGACAGTATCATCTTCCAGTTCCGGTACCATGTAGTGGTAGTTGGTGTTGAACCATTTTTTCATGGCAAGGGCTTTTACATCGCCCTTGTCGCCCTGATAGCCTCTTGCCGCTGCAAAGTAGGTATCCAGCGGAGCAAGTCCGAGTTCCCGATACCGCTTCGGAACAGCGTTCAGCAAAAAGGCAGTGTCCAACATGCCATCATAGAATGAAAAATCATTGGACGGAATCCAGTCCAGACCGCTTTCTTTCTGCTGTGTTAAATTGGCAAGGCGAAGGGACTTTGCAGTTTCCTGTAATTCTGCTTCGGTGCAAGCTCCACGGAAATACTGTTCACTTGCAAACTTTAATTCTCTATGTGCCCCGATACGAGGGTATCCGACAATTGCTGTTTTCATATCAAAATCCTTTCTGGTTGTAAATGCATGGACGTAAAGCGTCCGGATTGCTTTTCATTGTACACCAGAAAACAGCCGTTGTAAAATACCGATTTTCCGCTGTTTGCGATAGAAAAAAACTATACTGATTTTGTAGGTGATGGGAATTGTTTATGGTTCGTTGCAGATATGCCGCCGCAGGGCTTCCATGTATGCCGTGCCCAGCCGGCTCAGTGTCATATTTTTTCGGGTGACGGTTCCGACACGAATGGATTCTGGAATGGCGAGCGGTCGGGCAATGATATTTTCCCCGTTCAGTTCCTTGCTGATGATGCCGGTGCTGATGGTGTATCCGTCCAGCCCGACTGCTAGATTAAACAGCGTTGCACGGTCACGGACTTTGATGGTCATTTCCCGTGGGATGGTGCTGAGAATTTCCTCGGAGAAGTAAAAAGCGTTGTAATCGCCCTGTTCAAAACAGAGATAGGGATAGGGTTTCAGGTCGTCCAAGGTGAGTTCCGCTTTGGCAGATAGTGGATGCTTAAAGCTGATAAAGACGTGCGGAGAGGCGGTGAACAGTTCCTCAAAGACCAGCCCGTTTTCTGCAATCAATTTTTGAATGACTGCTTGATTTTCACGGGAGAGATACAGCACGCCGACTTCGCTTTTCAATCTGGAAACATCCTGAATAATTTCAAACGTCTGAGTTTCCCGCAGTGTAAAATCATAGCTTTGATTGCCAAATGTTTGAATGACATCCACGAAAGCATTGACGGCGAACGAATAGTGCTGGGCAGAAACGGAAAAGATTTGTTTCAGCTGTTTGCCGTCCAGATATTTTTCTTCAATCAAGCCGACCTGTTGCAGCACTTGCCGGGCATAGCCTAAAAATTCTTCGCCCTCATTGGTAGCAATGACCCCTTTGTTCGTACGGTGAAAGATGGTAATTCGCAGTTCTTTTTCCAGTTCTTTAATGGCAGCAGTTAAGCTGGGCTGCGAGAGAAACAGCGACTGGGCAGCTTCGCTCATCGTCCCTTTTTCGGCAGCTGTAACCGCATATTTTAATTGTTGGATTAGGAGATTATAAACAAAATTCAGCTTATATTTTCTATGAAAATGCAAGGAGAAATTTAGGAATTGAAGATACTTATTTTACACGTACTCCAAATTTAACTGCTCCATTACGTCCAAATAATATTGCAAAATATGATAACTATACTATTTTAAATAGCATATTAGATCAAACTTGAGATAAATACTATGATAATCCAAGTATGCTTGAAAGTGAGATCGATTTATTAACGAAACAGATATTATCTGAAAATAGTATTAAACTTAAATATTTTGAAACTACTGAAACGTTTGGTGGAGAGAAATTTATTAATAGTTCAGATGAAGTACCTAAAATAGTAGAAAAGTTATCTAAATTATCTAGTGATATTGCAATTATAACTGATAATCCTGCTAAGTATACTGCTATTAACAATGTTAAAGTAGTAGGATTAGACAGTGTTCAAGGTGATGAATTTGAATTTGCAATCATAGACAAGAGTTGGAAAGATACAAGTGGAAAGCATTATTTAACTCTTAAGGATTTATATACATTAACTCAACGTTCTACAAAAGGTACAATTATTGTAGATAATGGAGTTAGTCTAGACTTAAAGTTAAACACAATTAATGATATGACTAGTGCAGGAAGTATTGAAGTATCTCCTGAACAAATTAGTGATTTCAAAGATTGAAGAACTAAGTTATTAGAGAATAGTCCTGAATCTATTGATTATGAAGAAGTAAATCCAAATCCAACTGTAGCTGAACCTGTTATACCAACTTCAGAACAAAATATTAAGCCAAGAGTAGAACCTACACCAGAAGCAGAAATAGTTAGTGAATCTCCTAAGGAACCAATTAGACAAGCTTCTGTAGAACCAGAGACTAAAAATACTGTAGTTGAAGCACAAAGCAAACAAACATTTGATAGTAATACTGGAGAACAACCTCCTGTTACAGATCAAAATCCAGTACATGCTCCTAATGTTGAACAATCTGTTACTCCTCCTGTAGATATACTTGAAGAAGTTCCTCAGAATATAGGAATAACAGATAATCCTTTAAATATTTCTAAATGGAATGATATTGCAGATTTCTATTTAAATAATTTATGAAATTATGATCAAGCTACAGAATCTTCTTTATTTAATATATTAGGAATAAAAGGTAAACTTGCAGCTCCTAAATATATTAGAGCTTTAAATTTAATTGCTGCTTATTTTAAATATGGATATTATAAAAATCCAAGAGAAATTGTACGATTAGGACAAGCTTTAAATAAAGATAGAGCTATGGGTCGTGCTTTTAGTGAACTAGAAACTGCACTAAAAACTAAACCTATTTTTGAAGTAGTTCCATATGATAATGGGCGAAGAGGATTATTAGTAGCAAAAATTCAGATAAAAGATAAAACAGCACAAATTCCTCTATTGTTTACAACTCCAAGATTTGGAATATATACAGGAGATTTTACAATTGGAAGTTATGCTAAGTTTACAAGAGAAGGAGAATTAACAACTGTTGATGTATCTAATTTTAATACAAGTACTTTAAATAAAGGAGGTTTATTCTCTTCTTATGGAAAATTAGTATCTTTAGTAGTACGTAAGTTAGACTGGCAAGATCATATTAAATGAGTAGGAAATACATTTGAAGCAGATTCAAGAAACTATGCGTTTATGTATCAGAATAGAGGAAATACATTTATGTTATTCTCTGCTGATCCATTAGTCAGTCAAAAGGAATTTGAAGCTCACTTAAAAGCACAAGTAGCAGAAGATGGAACTATTTTAAATACTGTTCAAAATGATCCTAGAATTCGATTAATAGGAATAAATAGTGTTGCTTCTTTAGATAATATAATTCATACTGCAATTAATAATGTTAATTTATTTAATGCACAAAGAAAAGCAGGAGACAAAAATGTTAAAGTTAGAAATAATCTTAATAGAGAAAGAGCTGGACAATTAATTTCACTTGCATATTTTTCTCCTTATAAGAGTACTATATTATTTAGATTAGGAGCATTACTAAATACACAATCAGGATATACTAATGCAATTAGAGTTACTTATGAAGATAAAGTAGCTCAAGCTGATAGAGGAAATGTTACTGAGAGAATAGTAACTATGGAGAATGGTCAATATGTTGTTAATGGAAAAACTTATTCTGATTTTGATTCTTTATTAAACACTGAATTTGGATCTTTTGATCCTAATCAAATGTTAATGCAAACAGGATATATTAGTAGAGTTGGTAAATTTGAATTTAATGATCCATCATTTATGATATATAATATCTTTGCAGACTTTGTTGGAAAAACTGAAAAACTTCAAGAACATATTGAAAACAATCCAAACTTTAAGCAAGGTATTTATGTATTTGATGATGCAGTTAAAGTAGTTCCAGGATCTCAATTCTACTATGAAGTTGATACTGCAAATAAACTATATTCTACAAATGCTTCTAATTTAATAGGAAACGATTTTATTATAGATTATGACAAGATTCAAGTTAATCCTGAAAGAGCTATTCAAGAGGATTTACAACGTCAAAAGATTAATAAAATTAATGAGGCGTTTAAACAGTTTGGAGTAAACAAACAAATTACAAATATAGACTTATTAGAATCAACAGTTAATGATGTTAATAATGAAATATTAAATAAAGTTACTACTCCAAATTATACAATAATTCAAATTGTTGGAGACTCTAATAATCCTGAAATTGTAATGAAGGAAATAAAGGATGATCTTACTCCTATGCTTAAAAATTTATTTAAACAAGCTTATGGAGAGAATCCAGATGATGTTACAATTATCTCTAGAAATAATTTGAAATTTGTACCATTTTTAGTATCTTTGAACAATAATTCAAAGAATTTTGTACTTGAAAATAAAGATGGAGTTTACTCAATTAGAGAGTTTAATACAATGAATGAATATGTAGAACTTAGAGATTATTTAAATTCTGCAAAGGATCTATATAAATCAAGTCCTAATATTTTAATGTACCTTAAAGCTCTAATGCAAAATACAGAAGTAACTGAAACTATAGCAAGTACATATTATAACGAAGTTAGTACAAATGAAACTCTCAATGAGTTAAGAGAAAATGTACAGAAATACTTAATAGCAAAATTAGAAAATAATGAGTGTTAAATGTGGATATTCTTCAGCATATTATCCATTACTGAAGAACTTACTTAGAGGTGATTCACCAGATTTAAATGCGTTTAAAGTGTTCATAAATGAGCATTTTACAAATCCAGATGAGGTGTTTAATATGTTTGTGAGTGGAGTCTATACAGACTCCGCTCCAACACCTGTATCTGAACCTAAAAAGATTAGTAGTAGATTAGGTATTGAACTTCCTCCCGAAGGATCTTCACCTCAACAATATTATATTGATAATTCAAGACAATATAATAAAATGATTGACGATACAGCAAAAAAGATTATTTCTATGTCTGTATTTGATATTAATTCTGATTCTTTTATAGATGCAAATGCTACTTTAGGAAGTTATTCCAATTTAAATACTGGAATTTTTAAATATAAACAAGAACTTTTATCTATTATTAGTGAGTTCATGGGAAAACCTCTAACTCCTATTAGCATTGACTCAGAACCTAAATCTATTATTAATGTATTTGAAGATACTATAAAAGAATATGAAGCCTACATTAAAAATGCAGGACTTACTCAAGATCAAAAATATTTTAATGCATATAATGCATATGTAACATTAAAAACTTTTGATGATATATTGAGATTATATACTCCATTTATTTCTATTAAACCAGAATATAAAAATAGTTCAACTTATGCTGTAGGACGTTATAATTATGATGGTCCGAATGTTACACACTATACTGGTTTTAGTAATAATGAGTTTATGGGTGCTGAAGAATCTGTCAGCGACCTTGCAAAAATTTTACTTTCATATTTTCCTGAAGTTAATGAAGACGGTGTTATTATAGAAAATACAGCTATTACCTTATCTGGATTTAATTCAGCTATGGGTAAAGTAAAGTTATTTATGGAGGAAAGTGTTGACCCTGAAATAGTTGATGAAATAGCTAAAGAGGGCAATATGGATATGAGTAAAATTATTGAAAAGTATTTAAATGCACTAGCAACTAAATCTGTAGCGCCAGAACATACAACTTACTTACAAAATAAGTTAAGAGGTATTGCTAAGTTTATCTATTCAGATAAAATGGCTACTCCAATCAAGCAAATGTATACACATCTAATGAACAAGACAGTATTGTCAAGTTATATTAGTTATGGTAAGGATAACTTAACTGGAGAATTAACTGGTAAGAATTTAACTGATCGACCTGTACAAATACAGAGATATTTTCTTACAGATATTATTAAAGCTGCAAGTACTTACTGAATTGATAATAAAACTAACTTTCAAAATAAGTTGGGAAAATACGATATTAATATTATTGGAACTAATATTAATATTACAGAGGGCAGTAATACTTTAAATTTAAAATATAATCCTGATACTGGAGAAATTAATTCTGCAGGTATAATATCTGATACTTTAATGGACGATTTACTTATGGATTTTGCTTCATTTTTAGTAGCAGATGATTTTAATCAAGTTGCAGAACAAGTGTTCCCAAGAGAAAAAAATGTAAATAAAATTACATTATTAACTCCAATATTAGGTAGTATTTTATATAGTGCTAATTCAGGTCAAATTATTGATATAGGTAAAAATGGTTTCTTTGGACAAGCAAACGATTTAGCAAAAGTCTTAAGTGTTACTAATGGTTCTGATACAATTAATGTTATTAAGAATGCGGAAGGTAATAATTTACCATTATATCAAATGGTTTGTTTAGCGTATTCTCATAAGAAAATGAGTCAATATTTACATGATGAACTTGGATGAGGATCTGATACAGTAATGAGTGATAATGCTGTATTTAATAATATTCAACGTATTAAAAATCCAAAGATTCGAGCAGAAGTAACTATTGGAGATTATACTAAACAATCGAGTAATCTTACTGAAGATGAAGTAATGCACCTTGCAATAGTATATGATTTCTTTGAAGGATTAACTTCAAGTAAATCTATTTCTGAGCAAGGTGGAAAGGTAAACGGAGTAATTGGATTACAATCAACAGTTTATTCAGATAAAAATAAACATTTTGTAATGCAGTTTGATTTAAGTCAAAACTGAGATTTTAAAGATTTAGGTTCAATTAATTTTAAAGAGGTTTTAGAGAAATATTATTCTAGTAAGAATATATCTGATTTAGAACCTATAATGAATATTTGGTTTAAAACAAATCAAAGTCAATATACGAACTTAATTAATAAAATCTTAAACGACTATACTCAAGCTATAGGTAAAGAATTTAAGACTATAAGTGATCTAAAAGAATATATTGCAAAAACAAAACTTGCAGATATTAAACAAAAATTTAGAGACAGTGGATTAGAATTTATTGAAGAAGTTCATATATCTAAAGATCCATATACTAAGAAAAATGTTTTTAATGAAACACTTGAAAATCTTTATAATATCTTTAGTGAAAGAAATCAATTTGATGAGTTTATTAATTATCAATTAAACAGATTTCTTGAAGATAGTTCAAAAGCTTGAGAGAGTATATCTTCTGACAAAAATGTATATAAGGCGTTTTCTGCTAGAAAATGAAGTAACTGAATTGCTGAAAGAACTATTGAAACTGTTGATGAAAATGATGAGCCAATATCATATACAGTTCCTTATGTAACAATACATGATAAGGATGGTAAATTAAATCCTATGCTTTATTCGTATTTTATTATGGATTCATTTTTAAGTAATGAATATAATAAAATGATGGTTGGAGGAGTTTATGCTCACCCAAATAAAAATAAAGAGGTTTCTGCAACAGAAGGATATCTTGAACATAGTTTTGCAAGCAGATGAATTTCTCAGGTAAAACGTATGGTTATTTATGGAGCTACTCACCACTCTTTTGCGCAAGGATTAAAAAATGGAGTTGCTCCAAAAGTTAAAATGGCTGTAGTTGGAGATATTGGCGCTGCTGTACAAAATATTTCAGGTATGACTGATAGTGTTGATTCTATGGATGGATCTGGATTTACAAGTCCATATTTTTCTAGACAACAAAATGTATCTCTAATTGATGCTAAAGTAGGTAGAAATAAAAAGACTATTTTAGCAGATATGAATGGAGAATATGGTTTACCTAAATTGTTAAAGTGAGCAGAATACGAAATTACAAATGCTAATAGACGTGCATCATGAGGATCAGATATCAAATTAGAAAATATGTTTAGAAAAATGCATAACTTACTATTTGATCCTAGTGTAACAATCGTTTATGACAAAGTATTTGATAATCTCTTCTATAGAGAACCTGATAATCAAACTTATTGGAAAATAAATCATGTAGTTATTAATAACAATGTGGCTCAAGTAGAACGTATTGAAACCGATATATTTGGCAATATAATCGGAGAAAATAGTATACTTGATACAGATATTAAAATTAGTAGTATATATGATTTAGATCAAATATTTGGTGGAGCATGATCAATGGAATATAATGATACTATGAAACAATTATATTGGTCTGAAAACAACTTAGATGTTGTCAATGATATTATTAATGATAATAATCTAAAAGACTATATGATTGGGTACCTTGTAAATAAATCTGCTATTAAAGTAGGAGCTTCTAATGTTAATGGTGATGATATTTGAACTAATGATTCTGATTTATGGTTTACTACAATGTCAACTAAGTTTGGAGGAGTTCAGATGAATGCAGATCATGAACTTGATGAAGCAGAAGTTACTGAAATGACTCAGATGATTAGTGCTCTTGAACAAAATGGATTTACACACGACTTAGCAACAAAAGTATATCAAGAAATTGGTAAATTATGTCATGATGCTATTGCAGAAATTCATGAAGTTCTTGAAACAGGAGATCAACAAGCCTTATATGAAATTTATGGTAAAGCTTTAGTTAAAGCTTTTCAAACAAATAATAAAGATACTTTAGGACTTGCACAATCTTTTATAAAACTTGCTCAACAAAGTTTTAATGAAAAGAAAATCGATTATAAAATTCCTTTTAGTGCAGGTACTATTAATGGTATCTTTAACTCAACAGTTACATCTTCTTTAGTAAAAGATGCAATTAGACGTCATTATGATGGTGTTGCATCTGTATTAAATCCATCATATGGAATACAACAGTATTTTAACTGAGGAGGATATAACTATAACTATGATGAACTTTTAGATTTAGTAAGAAAGGTAGGTAGAGCTACAGATCCTCGTCTTGCAGATTTAACTATTAATGAAGCAATGCAAGGTCCTTTTGTTACTCGTAATGGAGAAAATCTTATTAACCCATTTGTTACAGAACTTACTGCTGAAAATCCTATCGATTTTGAAGATACATTAGTAGTTTATAATGATCCGATGTTTAATGGAGAAGAACCTTTATTAAACGAAGAAGGACAGAGACTATATCAAGGATATATGGGAAAGATTACTACTGATATGTATGATATTGTAAAAATTGATAATTATTCAAAATACGATTGGTATAAAAACTTAGATAAGAGGTATGCACAAAGATTATCTTTACGTCCAAAAAATCTTAAAGGCTCTGATACAATATTTATTATTGAGGGAGAAAAACATAGTATTTTTGAAGGAGATATAACTCGTGCATTACATTATCTTAATGGAACCTCTAGTACTACTGTAGAATCTCTATATGATGAATTAAGATCTAATATTAAAAAGGAACTTGGGCTTAAAGGAAAACCTGAAAAAGATTTAACCCCTGAGCAACTAGAATGAGTTAATATTATTACTACAGAGAGAATAGCTCTAATTCGTAGAGCAGCAGGAACATTAATTCCTGATGCAGGAGAAATTGATATTGACTTTATAGAAAATTCATTACATAAATCTCAGCAAAAATTATTAAATGATTTAGCTGATGGTAAGATGATCCAATGAAAAGGTATATATGTACAACCTGAATCTGTACAAGTAATTCCTGCGCAGATTATTATGGGTAAATTATATGCTAAACAATTAGGTCTATTACCAGGAGATTCTATAGCTAAAATTAAGCAAAGAGGAGCTGAGTTCTTTAAAGAGAGAATTCAAGGTTATTATAACAATGATAATCCTGATCCTGAATCTTATGATATAATATTATTTGATGGAACTGGAAAAAAACTTTATGTAAAAATTGGAGATCAAAATCTAAATAATTTATATAAGGATACTTTAACTCCAAATGGAGATTTTACTATAGTTGATAATTCTGTTTACTACAATGGAAAAGAAATAGCATCTGCAGAAGGTAAGAAGTTTTATAAATATACTGATACTGCGGGAAATACACATGACCTAGTAATTGTAGATAACTTTGAAAGATTTTCTGAAATTAATAACTCTAGAATCTATAATAACTATAAATATAACTATACATTATCTAATTACAAAAATTTAATTGCGAATCAATTTACGTCAGATAATGTTACTTTATCATATTATGATGATTTTGGAGATGTAAAAACTAGAGAAATTTTAGATTACAAATCTATAAATCCTCAAGTGCTTATTCAAATGTTAAGTGATAATCAAAATATCAGATTTAGTAATAGAATTATGAAAATCGCTGATAGAAAATATAAAGCGTTTGAGCAAAGTTTAAGATTTGTAGGTACTCGTATTCCTTGTCAGTCAATGCAGTCATTCATGCCAATGGAAGTAGTTCTATTTACTGATAGTGACATAAATGAGGTCTACGTACCAACCAATCAGACATGGTTGCAAGGTAGTGATTACGATATCGATAAAGTTTATATATTAGGTTATTCTATTTCTAATAATGGAGAATTACTTACAAATGCGGAAGATTCAAAAATGTCTCCATTTTTAAAACAGGATGCTCTAAGAAATACAATTGTAAATGGCATATTTGATGTAATACTGAGTCCTAAAAATCAGATTAACCTCACAATGCCTATTACAACATCTCATATGCAAGAACTTGCAAGTAAATCTGTATTAGGAGAAAGTGCAAAAATTATGAATCCTTATAATTCTGCTAGTAAATATTTAATGCAAATTCAAAATATGGTTGGTAAAACTGTAATTGGTAATGTTGCTACAGGATTAAAGAGTTTCTTTGCCCTATCTAACTTATATAATACTAGATTTAAACAAGTTTATGATAGTATTGTAAATAGAGATTTTGATACAACTAGACAACTTTTAAGTAGATATTCGTTTATTAAAGGTTCCCAACGCAATGGAGTTGAACAATTAATTACATTGGCAAATGTAGATTTTTCTATGTTTGAAAATGATCCAGAATGAATTTCTAAATATGCAGTTCCTGCAGATATTGCAAATAATATTATTCAGCTAATAGACTTCCAAAGAAGACTAACTGATAAGTCTCTTGATATGGGAGAACTTTTAAATGCAGCTACTGATCCAATGTAACTTATTGATAATCAATAAGTTAGTATTGTCAGTTAACTCCGTGAATTCAGGGAACGCCCTTAGAGATTTAAATACTAAGCAATTATAGTAATATAATTGTGGCTGAACTAATCACTCAGGTATAGTAACAAGTTTAAATATTGGGCAATCCTGATCTAAGCTTCCCAATAGGAAGAAAGAGCATCGACTATCGAAATGCAGAAATGACAGAGTAGAGTAGGATTTAAGTAAATCCGAAGTGCGGAGACCTCATTAAGGTAAGATATAGTCAGAACTTATGGGAAACCATAAGAGAATTTATGGGAACGATAAATTCGAAACACAATTGAATGCTAAGGAATTAATTCTTAAGAAAATTAATGCAGACTCTAATTGGGTTGACCTTTATGTATATAGTTTAATGCTTGGAGAGGATTTAAGAAGAATTGGAGATTTAATGGTATCCGAAGAAGTTACTAAACTTGTATCAGAATATAATACAAATCTTTGAACAGATCCAATTCCAAAAAATAAAATTCATTTCATTGATCAAGCTATTGATGATCCTTCAAGATATGCAGTTTATAAACCAAATGCATCTGAAGCTGATATTAAAAAAGCAAATGAGAGAACTGAAATTTTATTTAAAACATTAAAGAAGAAAGCTAAAGGTGCAGAAGAAATTAGAATTCTAGGTAGATTATTAAAAATTAATCAGGGACTTCCTACAGATAAATGAGGAAAATATTCTTATATTAAGGGAATTGAAACATTTATTAACGATAAGTTTAAAGATGAAATTGGAGAGAAATTTAATCTACTAAAGTTTGCTGCTAATGAAGAATATAGATTACAACAAATTGATAACTATGAAAAGGTTAAGACTACGTTTAATATATTAGATGTTATAGCTAGTGTTCCGCACTTCAAAGAAATGTTTAATATTCTAAGTGTTGATAATGAAGTCCTCAATCGATTATCAGTTAGAAATCAAGTTGAATCTATTGTTATAGATGAAACTACTCCTAAAAGAGGAAATAAGTTATCTATGGAAGAATTTAGACAAACTAGAAATAATGTTGATGATTTCTTAATTGATTCGTGAATTAAAACTAAAAATTTAAGTTTTCAAGTTCCAATTAATCAAAAATATAAAGTAGAAAATTCTATTTTAATTAATAAAGATGAAAACTTTATAATTAATCTAGATAATAAGGACAATATTGATTCATTTAGAATGTATATTGAAGATTATATTATTCCTACGCTTAAAGAGAAATTACCTGATAATGCATTTATTAAATATTTATGTTTTGGATTAAAAACTGATTCAGAAGGTAAAGAAAGAGGTTTTTATAAACTTCCATTTAATATGATGCAGATAGATAATAGTCAAAAGACTAAAGCTCTTTATGAACAAATCTTACGAGATTTTAATAGTTTAAATAAAGTTACGATTCCTGAATTTGGAGCTCTAAATCCTGTTAATGCCTTCTATTTATATAACTTAATTGTTAATAAAGATGGTTTTGGACAGGCTTCATTAACTCGTTTGTTTGAGGACTTAGTAGCAAGTGGAGATAATTCATTATGAGTTGTTGATTATAATAATTGAATTGACCAACAAAATCCACAAGAACTTGCAAATACATTCCTAAAACGAGATCCAAATGATAGTATGGCAGAAAGAGCAGAGGCGGTACTTATCAATGCAGCAAATGAAAATGTTGAAACTATTGGATTTAAATCTGAAGAAAATACTTCTTTAGATAGAGACTATAATGATTCAACTACAGACACTACTAAACCAATATTAGTATCTAATGGAAATGAGCAATATAGACAAGTAAGATTCAATATTCCCAAAACAGATATATCTGTTGAAGAAGCTTTAAAAATTGCTAAAATTATTGAAGTTGCAGAAACAAAAGCAGATAAAAATAATGAAGAAGTTGTTTCTTATATTGATTTTGACTATTCTACAGAATGAGGTATACCTGAAAGTGTAGCAGAGTTATTTGATGAAGGATATGATCAAAGAGTATATGCTGTAACTAATAAACTAATAGGTGAACATAACATATTAGTAGACGAGTTTAATAATACTAATACATCTTCTAAAAATCTTATATCTAGAACTCTAAAACACATTATCTTTAATTCAGGAGCTTTTGTTAGAACTGATCCAAATCAACTTACTTTATTTGATAACGGACCAACCAAATTCTATGACTTAAAAACTCCAATGTCTACTAAGATTACAGAATTAGTAAAAAATGTAAATTCTTTACAAAATGTAAGATTAGTAACAGATCAGGATGTAATTAATGAAGATACTGCAATTAAAAATGCAAAAGGATTTATTAAAGAAGGAATAATTTATATTAATATTGATAGAGCTACAGATGATACTCTAATTCATGAGTTCTCACATCTATATTTAGCAGATGCCAGAAATATGCATGCCGAGTCTTATTATAAGATTTTAGGTAATATACAAGATACTGAATTATGAAATAGAATGCGACAAAATCCTTATTATAAAAACAAGAAAGGATCTGACTTTGATGAAGAAGTTTTAGCAACTATGATTACAGACTATTATAATGGACATATTAAATCTGATGCAGAATTAGAAATTATAGATGAAATTCTTTCAATTACTAATCCTGAACTTAAAGCTATTATTAATAGTGGAGAAATCATGCCATTCTATGATAGTTTTATTCATGAAAACTATAAACTTAGTCAAAAAGTAGCTACAATCAAGAATAAATTAATGAATGATGATATTATAAAAGAAGATTGTAAATAATGGCAAGAAATTGTACATACGAAATTACGATAAACGGTGAAAAGAAAGTGTTCAACTCCGAAATGGAGTTGGACACGTTTCTTGACAACTACGCTCAAAATATGGTAGTTGATAATGTTGATGCAACACTACAAGTAGATCAACAACAAGTCACTGTAGATAAAATAAGTGAAGCTATAAAAAAATATAAATCACTTGCTACAGAGTTTGAAATAACAAATGAAGACGGAGAAAAGGAAATTGCTCTAAAATTAGATAAATCAATGGGTGTTACTAAGTTCCTTACAACCTATGGAGATCCTTTTGATTTAGCTAAAGTATTAGTTACAAAATTTAATCTTGAAGAGTATCTGAAAAGAGAAAAAGAAAGACTAATGAAAAAAGGCATGACTTCGAACGAAGCAGATAAATATTTGGAGGATCTACAAAAGAGTTGAACTCAACTAACCGATTATGGTACAGAAGTACATAAACTTTTTGAATCTGTAATTAATCCTGAAATAGAATATACTCCAAAATTATTAAATGAAGAGCAAGTATCATTGTTACAAAACCAATTAAGAGATTTTATAGAAGACACTAAAGAAAAATTTGGAAGAGACTGTAAATTCATTACTGAAATACCAATTGTTTCTGAAGATATAGCTGAACCTTATAAAGCAGCAGGATTAAATTCAATTAATGGTAGAATTGACTTATTAATTGTAGATAAAAATGGTAATGCTCATATTCGAGATTTTAAAGTATCTCGAAAAGCAGTAGGAGCTTGAGATGAAACTAGAAATGCATTATTAAATAATGTATGAGCTTCTACTAAAAAATTAGGTGCAGCATATCAGTTAAACTTCTATAAAGCTATGTTAGAACAACAAGGTATTAATGTAGCTACAGTAGGAATTATTCCTGTTAAACTTGATATTGATTATAAAAAAGATAATTCAGGAAATGATAATTTATCTCAAATTGATAATTTATCGAGTGTATACATTGATTCTGATAATATTATAGTAAATCCATCTAATACAATTGGAAAATATTATGATAGAGTTAGAGAAATTATTCCTATTAGACGTTTAACAGATTCATTTGATATTATTAAAACTATTGAAGAACCTATGAGTAAGTTCTTTCCTAATTATGAACTATCTTCAAAAGTTCAAAGAAAGAACGCAAACTTTAAGTTTTATAAAGAAAAAATCGTTCAATATATTAGTTCTTCTGCTCCTGAAGCAGGATATGGAAAATATAGATTCTGAAATGAATATAAACCTAAAGATTCTGTAAAAAGTAGGTGAGAATATGCTCAAACGGAAGAAGAACTTGATAAAAAGTTAGAGGACTATATAAAAAGTATTAATGAGCGACGTGGAAATGAGTTAGCTGATATTGCTCAGGATATTATAAATGTCCAGCAGGGATCGATGGATATTAACGATATTGCAAAGGATAATCCATACAAAGGAGACTTTTTACGTAGACATATTGAAAAATACATCGAAGGAGAATGGCAATTTGAAAATAATCCATCATTTATTTCTGCAGGTTTACTAGTATTTACAAAGAATAAAGTATTAGAAATAGTATCTATTACAAATAATGTTACTCATCAAACAGTTAAACTTGAAAAGGGAACAAATATTTTAGGTTCAACAATAGCTAATCGAGATATTGATGAACATAAAATAATGTCTGCAACAAATGGAAATATTGACTTAATTAAGGTAATGGCATTACTAAATAGTGATGCTATTAAATATGAAAACTATCGAATTAATAAAATTGAAAGTATTAATATTTGGCAACAAACTGGTTCAGAACAATATTTTGATAAGTTATATGATAACTTTGTAGAATTATGTAGAATACATAATGTTCCTATAAATCTTAAGAGATCAAATTTTAGTTCAACTCTTGAATCTGTAGTAAGTACAATCACCGATATATGTGGTCCTGAAAAACTAAAACATATTGGAAATTGAGCTATTACATTTAGTGCTGATGATATTGTTAAAGGTGGAGAATTTCTAAAAAATAGAATGGAAGAACTTAGGAAACTTGATAATGCTCAGGGATTGCGTAAAGCAATACACACTGGACAATGAAATTTTGATGATCCTTTACAAACTTCTTATATGTTACTTGGAAAAGCTCTTAATAAAGTAAAAGGATATGAAGTATACATTGAACCAGATCCTGCAAAATGAGTTAGTGTAACAGGTAGTTTTCATACAGGAATAAATATTACAAGTATTAACAACGCACCTTCATTAACAGCTCAAGAAGTTGGACGAATAGTTGCAGTAACAGAGACTAAGATACGTAGACAAGAATTAGCTTGGGATTCTAAGATTAGAAAAGTATTTAAGGAATTTTATAAATTTAAAGATCAAAATCGTTTAATAGGTGGAGAAGTAAAATATTTTGATAATCTATTTAGAAGAGACGAAAATGGTAATATTACAAAAGATTTTATGTTAAAAGACGTTAACGATAGTTCTTTAGCTAAAGAAGAAAAAGCATTAATAAAAACATTTACAGAAATTGTAAACCAACTTCGTTTTGAAGGAAATCCTGGACGTTATCAACAAGCAATAGAAGATGGCACTTATTATCAAGTTCCTGTAACTATTGGTTCTATGAAATCTCAATTCCATAATAAAGGTTTTAAAGAAGGTCTTAAGATGGAGTATCAAGAAGTTACTAATATGTTAAGACTATTTGAGGAACAAATGAAGGATTTTGATCTTGCTAAAGATGCACAAAGAGTATATAACAAATTTAAAATTGGAAATGATACTCGAGAGCAGATTATATCAAATCACGGAATAAATAGTCTTGAAACTCAACTTGAAGATTTGTTAAGAAGCTATATTCATGCATATGTTGCAGAAGCAGAATACAATGATATTATTCCTCAAATTCAAGGAATTAAAATAGCATTACAGTATAATCAAGCAATGTATGGACAAGAAGCAGAAAACTTACTTGAATTTCTTGATAAGTATCTAACAGTTAATATCTATAATAAACCTATTATAGATAAAGGTTTACAATCTGTTTATAAAACTTTAGCTGCAATTAAGAAATTTACTACTGCTACTGCTTTAGGTCTTAACTTAAGATCTGGACTTCGAGAAATGATGCAAGGTATGTGAATTCATATTAGTAGAGCTATGACAAATGCTTATGGAAAAGATCAATTTTCTGGAAAGGATTTAGCTGAAGCTTGAGGAATTATCTTTAAAGATAGTCCAAAGCGTATTGCTACTTTAACAAAAGTTGAAGCTTTAAATGCAGACTTTGGTATGGCTAATATGGACGCCGACATAGTTCAAAAAGAACTCAGTCAATCTCGTAATGGTATTAAGAACTTTAATTCTGATATGTTATATGTTTGTAATAGAGCTCCTGATGTATATCATAGAATGGGCTTATTAATTGCAAAAATGATTCATGATGGATGCTGAGAAGCATATAGTTTAAATTCAGATGATGAATTAGTATATGACTTTAAGAAGGATAAACGTTTTGATGTGTTTACTGCTGCAGGAGCTGATGTAAATTCTGAAGCTTATAAGAAACAAGAAGGATTATATGAAGCTTATCGACAGCAATTTAATCAAGAAGGATGAAATATTGAAAAAGGACAACCATTACCTAGAGCCTATACTGTTAGAGAAGCAACTAGTATTAAATCTTTTGCAGAACTTTGTTTTGGACACTATGATAAAAATACTCAGATGCTTGCTAAAAGTATGTTTATGGGAGCTATGATGTTACAATTTCGTACATTCCTTTCTGCTAAACTTGAACAATGGATTCTTAAACCTGGAACTTATGATCAAGGTAAGTTTGTAGAAAAATTTGATGAAAATGGAGTTCGTTATGTAATGATTCAGTCAATAGGAGAAAATGGGTTACCTACTACAAGAGTTGATCTTGAAACGAATGTAAAAGAAGGAGAAACGGCTACTCCTTATGTAGAATGGCAAGGAAGATTTATTGAAGGTATTGCTTATTCTATGATTGACTTTGCAAAAGCTATAGGTAAAATGGATTATAATGAATTTAAAGCGTTATGAGCTAATCCAACTAAAAAGGCTAATTTTTATTTATTCTTAACTGATTTAATATTTATGAGTCTAATAATGTGGATGATATATGCAGTATTCCTTTCAGAAGAAAATAAAGAAGAATTAGGAGCATTAGGACACTTAGGAGCTATGGCTTTATATACATCATTTCAAGATGGTCCAATTCAAAATATTGTTGCACAATTTGCAGGAGACTTAAATCCACCTGCATACTCTATTATTAAGAATATTGTAAATCAAAGTACAGCTGTTATTACTGGAGATAAAAATCTCTGGGAAGGAGCTACAAGTACATTTGGATTTATGAGTGATCTTAAGTATATTGGAGATAAATTAGATTAAAAAAAATAACCTCTATCCGCATAAGCAGATAGAGGCAAAAGAAATCCCCTTACTCGCAATTAAGCAAGTAAGGGGATTTTTCATAGAAGTAAAACAATTTATTTTTTAAAGATCAACACTTGGTAATATTATATTTTCGCTCTTAGAGTAATCAATAAATATATGCCAAACAAAGAGTCCGTTTTCAGTCATACATGAACCAACATATAATTTATTACTAGCATCAAAAGCTTGACCAGTACTAATTATATAAACATCAACCTCTATTGTTGATTTATCATCTGTATCTATTATAGCTCAAATTGTAGGTGTATTTCTTTGGCTATCAACATATAAAATTTCTGCACTACTAGGTAACTTAATCGTTTGAGGACAAGTAAATTCTAGAGGATATTTATATATAATTTTATTCATTATTTCTTAGCTTTTTTACCACCATTACAAATGGTACAAGTAGAAGTACCTGATTTCTCTCCAATATTAAAAACACGAATAAATTTTCCGTATTTTTCATCTTGAAACTCATGTGTAATTTTATTATCTGCGCAGTTTTTACAAAACTTAATTTCAGTAGCCATAT
>ENA-ORTF01000960-ORTF01000960.1-human-gut-metagenome-genome-assembly--contig:-NODE-960-length-36152-cov-3.328531_pt1 | contig 36152 bp, 29 predicted proteins | sample MGYA00241908_ERZ509180 | MGnify/ENA primary metagenome ERZ509180 (study PRJEB26280, sample SAMEA2338814) | human gut metagenome | biome: human gut; feature: human-associated habitat; material: faeces... | reverse complement strand
CGTATCACTTGGCTGTGATAAGAACCTGGTAGATTCAGAGGTCATGCTTGGACTTCTGGATGCGAAAGGATACCAGATTGTTGATGATGAGACACAGGCAGATGTTATGGTGATTAATACCTGTTGTTTTATTCATGACGCAAAAGAAGAAAGTATCCAGACGATTCTGGATATGGCAAGATATAAAGAAGAAGGAAGATTAAAGGCATTGGTTGTAACCGGATGTCTGGCACAGAGATATAAGCAGGAGATTATTGATGAGATCCCGGAAGTTGATGTAGTGCTTGGAACGACTTCGTATGATAAGATTGTAGAAGCAGTAGAAGAAGCACTGGAAGGTAAATCAGAAGTAGAACTTGCCGATATCGATGCGCTGCCGCTTCCGGAGACAAAGAGACTTGTGACGACCGGAGGTCACTATGCATATCTGAAGATTGCAGAAGGCTGTGACAAACACTGTACATACTGTATTATCCCGAAAGTCCGTGGAAATTACCGCAGTGTACCGATGGAGCGTCTGATCAAAGAAGCACAGGAACTGGCTGACCAGGGCGTAAAAGAACTGATCCTGGTTGCACAGGAGACAACGGTATATGGACAGGATATTTACGGTGAAAAATCCCTGCATAAGCTTCTGAAAGAGTTATGTCAGATCAAAGGAATCCGCTGGATCCGCCTTCTGTACTGTTATCCGGAAGAGATTGATGACAATCTGATACAGGTGATGAAGGAAGAACCGAAGATCTGCCATTATCTGGATCTCCCAATCCAGCATGCAAGCGATGCGATCTTAAAGAAAATGGGAAGAAGAACTTCCAAGCAGCAGCTGATCGATACGATCACAAAACTGAGAAAAGAGATTCCGGACATCGCACTTCGTACAACGTTGATCACCGGTTTCCCAGGGGAGACACAGGAGCAGCATGAAGAAGTAATGGAATTCGTAGATGAGATGGAATTTGAAAGACTGGGCGTATTTACTTATTCGCCGGAAGAAGATACTCCGGCGGCGACCATGTCGGATCAGATCGACGAAGAAGTAAAAGAAGACCGTCAGGCAGATATTATGGAGCTGCAGCAGGAGATTGTATTCGATCAGGCAGAAGATATGATCGGAAAAGAAGTACTGGTTATGATCGAAGGAAAAGTTGCCGATGAGAATGCATATGTCGGAAGAACTTACCGCGATGCACCGAATGTAGACGGACTGATTTTTGTAAATACCGATGAAGAACTGATGACTGGTGATTTCGCAAAAGTGAAAGTTACCGGAGCAGCAGAATATGATTTGATAGGAGAGTTGATATAATGAATTTACCAAATAAGTTAACTGTTTTAAGAGTAATCATGGTTCCGTTTTTTGTATTTTTCATGCTGACAGGCGTGGGCGGAGCTGCAAACAAATGGATCGCATTGATTATTTTCTGCGTGGCAAGTCTTACAGATATGCTGGACGGAAAGATCGCCAGAGCCAGAAATCTTGTAACCAATTTCGGAAAGTTTATGGATCCGCTGGCAGATAAACTGCTTGTATGTTCGGCTATGATCTGCATGATCCCGCTTGGAAAACTGCAGGCATGGTTTGTAATCGTAATTATTGCAAGAGAATTTATGATAACAGGTTTCAGAACACTTGCAGTGGAACAGAACATTGTAATTGCTGCCGGTTTTTGGGGAAAGTTAAAGACTATATGTCAAATGTTTATGATTATATTCTTGCTTTTAAACTTTAATAACAGCATTACTATTGTAATTTCACATATTCTTATTTGGGCAAGTCTTATATTAGCTATTGTTTCAGCTGTTGATTATATTGCAAATAATAAGCAGGTATTGAAATAACATAGATTATGATTAAGGGTACAGGGCAAATGCTTAAAAAGTGCAGGTGATATGTATGAGGGGTAAGGTCATTGCGTCGGCATTACTTACAGTTGTATTAGGCTGTAGTAGTGTATATGGTTCGGATGCCTTTGACAATATGAGTACAAGTGAGCAGGCTCAGACTGCCGGTGTTTATTTAGAGGAAATTATAAAGGATATACAAAACAACTACTATGGTGGAAATGTTACAACAGACCAGTTGGTTCAGGCTGCTATAAAGGGTATGACCGGTCAGCTTGATGAGTATAGCCAATATATTGACATTGATGAATATAATGCTATAAAAGCTGATTCGGCATCTACACACTATGCTCCTGATTTTAAATGTGAATTTAATGACAATGGCTATCCTGTTATAAAGGAAATAAATAGAAACTCAGTTACCTACAAGCAGGGATTGAGAGATGGTGACGAAATAAGGGAAATAAGCAACATTAGTGCTTATGGTATTGGCGTAGACGAATACCAGACCCTTGTTACCAAAACCACCAGTTCTACAGTTTCTATGAAAATTGCCAGTACAGGTGCTATTAAGAAAATGGACATTATGCTTACTAGAATTGACACTAGCTCTGTAGAGGTTGTGGCTATGTCTAAGTTGGGTGGCAAAAATCAGAACTATGATGACAAGTCCATAGGTTACGTAAAGGTAAAAGAATTTACCGAAAATGTAGGTAATGAATTTCAGCAGGCTGTTGTTAAGCTACAGGCATCAGGTGCGAAAAAGCTTATTATTGATTTAAGAGGAAACACCGGTGGTTATGTAGATGCAGCTATTGCTATGGCAAAGCAGATAGTGCCGGAAGGTGTTATTATTACTACTAAGGATAAACAGGGAAAGGAAACTGTTTACAAATCTGACTTAAAGATAAGACCTTTTGAAAAGTATGTTATTTTGGTAGATAATAACACAGCATCGGCAGCAGAAATTGTGGCATCGGCTATGCAGGATAGTGGTGTTGCTAAAATTGTAGGCGAAAAAACATTTGGTAAGGGTATTATGCAAAGTGTTACTGCCTATGAAGGTCTTGGTGTTCTTAAAATGACTACACAGGAATATACTACAAGACTTGGCAGAATAATAAATGGTATAGGTATTACACCGGATATTTCTATTGATAGGTTGAAGTTTGTGTCAGAAACAGATACTTTGGATAGTAAAAATGTAGAGTCAGCTGTAAAGTTTTTAGGCTATAAAATAGATAAAGACAATACAGTTGCAAAGGACTTAGGTATGTATCAGCTGGAAATGGGATTGCCGGTAACCTATGTTTTAGATAAGGCTACAGTAAGTGCCATTAATTTGGAAATATATAACGATATGATAAATAATGACAGAGCACTTACGGCTGGATATTTGAGTTTATTGTCATAACCATATTGACAATGAACGCACAAGTGAGATATAATAAAACTTAATGTAGGAAAAGAGAATATTAGTTGAGTTTTGGTCAAATGATGTAGAAACAATATATTTTTGCTCTATGATTTTGTCAGACAAAGTGCCTAGACAATGAAGTACATTATTTAAACTTGATTTTCCTTTTTCTAAAAAGAAACAGATATAAAGATAGAGCTTAATAATAACATTATGAGGTGCGTAAAATGAAGTACATTTTTGTTACAGGTGGCGTGTGTTCCGGTCTTGGAAAAGGTATTACAGCTGCCTCTTTAGGTCGTTTATTAAAAGCAAGAGGGTATAAGGTAACAATTCAGAAGTTTGACCCTTATATCAATATTGACCCAGGTACAATGAGTCCTTACCAGCACGGTGAAGTTTTCGTTACTGATGATGGTGCAGAAACTGACTTAGACTTAGGTCACTATGAAAGATTTATTGATGAAAGTCTTACAGTAAATAATAACATTACAACAGGTAAGATTTACTGGTCTGTATTAAATAAGGAACGTAAGGGCGAGTACCTTGGTGGTACAGTACAGACTATCCCTCACATTACAAACGCTATTATTGACAAGGTATATGCAGCAGGTAAGGCTACAGATGCAGACTTTGTTATTACTGAAATTGGTGGTACTGTAGGTGATATTGAAAGTGAACCATTTATTGAAGCTATCCGTCAGGTAGGTAGAGATAAGGGTAAGGAAAATGTACTTTTCATTCATGTTGCACTTATTGTATATCTTGCTATGAGCAAGGAATTAAAGACTAAGCCGGCACAGCACAGTGTTAAGCAGCTTTTAAGTCAGGGTATTCAGCCGGATATTCTTGTATGCAGAACAGAATATCCTCTTGGTGAATCAGAAAAGGCTAAGCTTGCTCGTTTCTGTGGTGTTGATGATGAATGTATCATTGAAAATGCTGACTGTTCATCACTTTACGAAGTACCTCTTATGCTTGAAGAACAGAACATTGCAGACGTTGTTTGCAAGAAACTTGGTATGCCATGTGGCAAGCCTGATTTAACTGACTGGATTGATGTTGTAAACAGAGAAAGAGCATTATCTAAGAAGGTTGAAATCGCTATTGTTGGTAAGTATGTAGAACTTCATGACGCATACCTTTCTATAGTAGAAAGTCTTCATCATGCAGGTATCCACAGTGGTGCTAATGTAAGTATCCGTTGGGTAAACTCTGAAGATGTTGAAGAAACCGGTGTTGAAAAGGCATTAGCTGGCATTGACGGTATCATCGTTCCTGGTGGCTTTGGTACTAGAGGTGTTGAAGGTAAGATAATGGCTGTTCAGTATGCTAGAGAAAATAAGATTCCATTCCTCGGCATTTGCTTAGGTATGCACTGTACAGTAATTGAATTTGCTAGAAATGTACTTGGTCTTAAAGATGCAAATACATCAGAAATCAATGAAAATACTCCAGACCCAGTAATTGATATTATGCCAGACCAGAAGAACATTGATAACCTTGGTGGTACAATGCGTCTTGGGGCTTATCCTTGTAAGTTGGCTGAAAATACTTGGTCAAGAGAACTCTATGGTGATGCTGAAATAAGTGAAAGACATCGTCATAGATATGAATTTAACAACAGCTACAGAGAGGCTATGACAAAGGCAGGTCTTGTATTTGCCGGTACATCTCCTGATGACAGACTTGTTGAAATCGTTGAACTTCCAAAGGACGTACATCCTTACTTTGTAAGTGTTCAGTTCCACCCAGAGTTCAAGAGCAGACCTAACAGACCTCATCCATTATTCAAGGGTCTTGTAACTGCTGCAGCAAAGAATAAATAATAAAATAATTGATATATTTGACTCCCTCAAGTGAAAACTTGGGGGAGTTCTTTCTATATATATGTATTTATATATGTATTTCATTTCGTTACCTCGTAAATCGTTTTCGCTAATCTGTCAATAGAGTTATTTATTTCTTCTATAGTATTTGTCTGTGCTCCTAGTTCAATAAGCATACTCTTATCTTTCATATGGAGAGAATATCTATAGGCATTTAGATATATTTTTCTAGTTAAATTGGGATAGAGTTCATTCATTTTTTGTTGCATACGAAAACTTAGGGCAAGGTTTGTTTTTATGTATGGGTTTGAAAGTCCCGGTATGTTTTGTAGTTTGCCATTAGTTTGTTTTTTACAAAGACCATTAAAAAACATTACCTTTGCACACTGTTGGCCATTGTCTGTTGTCACTAAATGGAGATTAGGATTTACACCATCTCTATGTAAGTCTATTACTAATTCTATAGAAGGATTTTCGGCAAGAACCTTTTTAATGACAGGTTCAGCTCTTTCATAAGCTCCGTCACGTTGCACTTTGCCATTTACTGTGTCAAAGCTGTCAGTAATATGCAGGCATTTAATGCCGTACTTTTCCTCAAGGTCCTTAGCTAATCTGTTGCCAGCACCTATTATACCCTCAGATATATCTTTGCTGTCAGCAAACATTTCGTGGGCGTGGGTATGAAAAATAAGAATAGTAGGCTTTTTCCCAGCATGTATTTTTAAATCAGTATACAAGAAGGAATTTACATCAAACAAATCGGAAGTCATACCGGTCTTTTTATCTACAGCATAGTAGTTCTGTCTTAAAGTAGATAGGTTTTGCAAAGCTGATACATTTGTAATAGGTGAGGGTGTTTCCTGCAGAGTTTCTTCAGTAACTAATGATGAGTCACCTATTTCAAGGAAAGAAACATCGTGGGCAACGGTTACATTATACTTTTTATGACCAGTAAGAAATATGGCACAGGTCAAAAATATAAGAATGAAAAGCTTTTTCTTCATATTATTGAAACCTCTTTTTCATTAAAATATGAATATTCTGTAAACGAAATAAGAATGAAGTACATATTTAAGAATTTAAGCTATAAAAAATCCGTATTTCACTACATTATATATAGTAGATACTCTCTATTATATTAGTGTAAAGATGGCAATATGCCTATAATAGAAATTGGCAAAAAAATCTAGTAAATTACAATAATACACAAAATTTGATAATGGGTAAAAAAAGGTACAATACTGTTGTTAAAGTGAACAAAAACAATACTTAAGAATTGTTTAAAATATGGAAAAATTTTTATTAACAATTAATTCATTGACACTTTTATTGCAAAGTGGTAAATTAATTAGTATCAGCGTGAGTACCTATATGTATCTTGTATGTTGATAATCGCTGTGATTTGTAACAGGGGCTTTCAAGGTATAATATATGTATAGTATTTATGCAAAATATAAACTTTATGTGTTTAAAGGGAGGAAAAAGTTTATGAAAAAAGGTTTGTCCAAATTCATAAGCACAGTGTTAGCTGCTTGTATGATTACAACAGGCGTTGCTGTAGTACCTTTTGCTACTACTCCAGCTACTGTATATGCAGCAAGCGGAATTTCAGTCACAGAAAGTAAAGGCTGGCTTGAAAGTGCTTACATTGAATGGTCTGTTAGTGATTCATCTTACACAGGCTATAATGCTTATGTTAAGAAGTCAAGCGATTCTAGCTGGACACAGCTTGACGACCCACTTATCAGAAGATATTCTGATTGTTGGAGAGCAGACGCTGTAGGTCTTGCTGCTGGTACATACGATATGAAGGTTGTACCAATGAAGAATGGCAGTGAAGTAACAGCTGATGCTATTACTGCAACTGGTTTAACCGTTCAGGCTCACGATAGAGCCGGTGCTGCATTCTCACCAAAGTCTACTTACAAGGGTGCTGGTGCTTACAATGCAGACGGTACATTAAAGGCTGGTGCTAAGGTTATTTATGTTACACCTGCTACTGCTAAAACTGTAAAGGCTACTGTAGGTGGTGCAGAACACACTGGTTTACAGGATATCATTTATGGTTTACAGAAGGGTACAGAAACTTCTCCTATTGATATTCGTATTGTAGGTATGATTAATGCAGACGATATGGATTCGTTTGGTTCTAGTGCAGAAGGTATTCAGATTAAGGGTAAGAATGCTTATTCAAACCTTAACTGTACTATTGAAGGTATTGGTGAAGACTCAGGTATCCATGGTTTCGGTATGCTTATCAGAAATGCTGGTAACCTTGAATTAAGAAACTTTGCAGTTATGGCTTGTTTAGATGACTCAGTTTCTCTTGATACAGGCAACTGTAATGTATGGGTTCATAACCTTGATTTATTCTATGGTAAGACTGGTGGCGACGCTGACCAGGCAAAGGGTGATGGTACTGTAGATATTAAGGGTAAGTCAACTTATGTTACAGTTTCTTACAACCACTTCTTTGATAATGGTAAGTCATCACTTTGTGGTATGAAGAGTGAAGTAACTTCTTCATTAATTACATATCACCACAACTGGTTCGACCACTCTGATTCAAGACATCCAAGAATCAGAACAATGTCTGTACATATTTATAACAACTATTTTGATGGTAGTGCAAAGTATGGTGTTGGTGTAACAATGGGTGCTTCTGCTTTCGTTGAAGCAAACTACTTTAGAAATGTTTCTAAGCCAATGATGAGTTCTGGTCAGGGTTCTGATGCCTTAGGTCAGGGTACATTCTCTGGTGAAAACGGTGGTATCATTAAGGCATACAACAACAAAATGGTAAATGAAAACAGAGTATTCAGCTACTATACTCAGAATAACCCAGCTTCAACAGGCTATGATGCTTATGAAGTAACTAGCAGAACTGCACAGGTTCCTTCAAGCGAAACAACTGAAAAGGGTGGCACTACTTACAACAACTTCGATACAGATGCTAACTTTGGTATCAATGTATCAGATGCACAGGTTGATGACCCAGCTGATGTACCTGCAAAGGTTACAACTTATGCTGGTCGTGTAAACGGTGGTGACTTCAAGTGGACATTTGATAATTCTACTGAAGATGGAAACTACTCTGTAATTACAGCTCTTAAAACAGCAGTTGTAAACTACAAGACTACTATTCAGTCTATTGGTGGTAACGGTACAGGTGCTACTGACCCAACTACAAGTGCTACAACAGAAACAACTACAAACAAAGATGGTTCAACTGAAACTACAACTAACAGTCAGGAATCTTCAACAGAAGGTACAACTATTGCTCCAGTTGAAGGTGCTCAGGTTCATAACTTTACATTAAACGGTACTAGCAGTTCTTTCTATACTATTACTGGTACATTAACATCTAGCTATGGTTCTGTAAACTACAATGGCTTAACACTTACTAAGGCATTAAAGATGGAATCTAAGACAGCTGTTAACTTCGACCCAGATGGTGTTGCTGGTACATTAACAATTGTTACTAACCCTCAGTATAGTGGTACTATTGAATTAAACGATAAGGCAATTACAATAGGTTCTGATGGTGTTGCAACAATCAGCTTAGACGGTTCTCAGTCTTACGAAATCACTAAGGGTAGTGGTTCAAACTACATCTTCTACATTGCATACACTCCAAACGGTAGTACACCTAAAGTAATCAAGGGTGATGCTAATGATAGTGGTAAGGTTGACGCAGCTGATGTTACAATGATTATGGATTTTGCAGTTGGCAAGATTTCAGCTGTAACAAATGCTACAAACGCCGACGTAACAGGTGACAAGACTGTTGATGTTGACGATGCTTACAAGATTAGCCAGTTCTTAAATGGCTTAATCAAGTCTTTATAATTCGACATAGGTCGTGAAACTTTTTCCTCTCCTGCCTATGGCAGGGGAGATACTTCTAAATTTAAAGGGAGGAAACAAAAACATGATAAAATGTTTTAAGAAAGCTATCAGTAGCGTACTTGCAGCAGCTATGCTCGCAACAAGCTTTACTGCTATGCCTATAAACACTTTTGCGGCTACATCTTTTAGTGCTGCAGGTGGTTGGTTTGAAACACTTTATGCTGAATGGGCTGGTAACAAGAGTGATGTTACAGCTGTTAGCTATAGTGGTACAGCAAGTGGTTCACTTACTGGCGATGATTTAACTTACCTTGTAAGACAGGACGGTTCTAATGTAAGATTAGATATTCCTGGTTTAAAGGCAGGTACATATAACTTAACTGTTACAACAAATAGTGGTACAATCACTAAGGACAACATTAAGGTATATGAATATGATAGAAGTGGTTATGCTCACTATGATGCTCATAAGGAAGGCGTAACTGGTATTGGTGCATACAATGATGACGGTACATTAAAGTCTAATGCTGTTGTTGTTTATGTAACAGAAGAAAACAAGAATACAGTACAGCTTCCTGGTTACACTGGTAGCCAGTATCCAGCTGGTATTGGTAATATCCTTAACTACAAGTCAGAAGATGCCAACGGTGTAACTGGTGGTGGCAAGATTGATATTGTTCAGCAGTTAAGAGCAGAAGGTATCCCTCTTGATGTAAGATTTGTTGGTAAAATCAGAGGTGGTGACTCTAACACAAGTAACAACCCACCAGCAGAGAACATTAAGGGTCTTACTGGTTACAATACTACTACAAACGGTGGTACTAAGGGCGATAACGGTATGATGATTAGAGTATACAAGTCATCAAATGTAACAATTGAAGGTATTGGTGATGACGCAACTCTTGATGGTTGGGGTATTCAGATTATCAGCCAGACAGGTTATACAAGTCAGAGCTTTGAATTCAGAAACCTTAACTTCACAAATACTCCTGAAGATGCTATCGGTCTTGAAGGTACTTGTGCTATTTCTTCATCTCCACAGACTAAGGAATGGTTCGAAAGCAACGGTTATGCACCAATTAAGTTTAGTTGGGTACATAACAATACATTCCATCAAGGTTTCTGTAAGAACCCTGCCGAATCAGATAAGGCAGAAGGTGATGGTTCTTGTGACTGGAAGCGTGGCTATGGTTACACAATGGCTTATAACCATTATATAAACAACCATAAGACAAACCTTATTGGTTCTTCAAGTTCTAGTATTCAGTATGATGCTTCACTTCATCACAACTGGTACGAAAAGGTTGAATCAAGACAGCCATTATCAAGACAGGCTAACATCCACATTTACAATACATACTTTGACGGTGCTACTTCTTATGCTATTTCTCCAAGAGCTCATGCTTACATTTTCTCTGAAGGTAACTACTTCGGTGCTTGTAAGAACCCTGTAGACTCAGCAAAAGAAGGTTCTGCAACTGTTAAGTCTTATAATGATAGCTTTGCAGGTTGTAACGGTGCAAATGCTGCACAGCAGGTTAAAAACAAGACTGATAAGGTAAGCGACAGCAGTGGCAACCCTTATGCAGGTTTTGAAACTGGTAGCGATATGTATGAATATACAGCTACTTCACCTATTCAGGCAAAGGCAGACTGTCTTAACCTTGCAGGTGTTATGAAGACTGCATCTGAAATCAATATGGAACCTACTCCAGAGCCTATTGTATCTGAAAATCCAGATGCTTTAACTCTTCCATATGAATTAAATTGCACAGACCCAAGCAATGCAAATTACTGGGCAAAGAAGATTAGCGATACTAGCTTAACTGCTAATACAAAGTACAATATGGGTGGTGCTTTAGTTACTCCTATTGCTAAGATTTCTAACACAGCAACAAATATGAAGATTAGAGATAACGGTGTTATCTTTAAGGTAAATACTGGTGCAAATGTAACTATTACAGCTGGTGCATCAAGTGCTTACGGTATCGAACTTTACGATGCTTATGGCGACCTTAAGCTTGCTGTTGACGGTGGCAAGACAGCTACTGTTTCTAACATTCCAGCAGGTGTTTATGTAATTAAGTCTGGTAATACTGCAAAGGATGGTTACCTTGACGACTTAAAGGTTGTTGCTTACGACCCTAATGCTCCAACAGTAACAGAAGCTACTACAGAAACTACAACAAAGGCTAATACTGGTGATGACGGTACTACAGAAGCTACTACATCAGCACCTGTTGTTGATGACGGTTATGTATGGCATGATGATGGTGTAGATGCAAGTGGTAATGATGTTGCTGCTGCAAATTCTAACATCTTCAATATTAGTGGTAATGATACAACAAATAAGTATACTTATAACGGTGTAACTTATAATAGTGGTATTAAGATGGAATCATCTACTAACATTACAGTTAATGCTCCAGCAGATGGTGCGTTAAAGTTAGTATTAAGTGCAGCTGGTTCAAGAACTATCAAGATTGATGGCGAAGAACAAGATGTAGTTGATGGTCTTAATGTATTTGATTTAACAGCTGGTACTCATACAATTACTAAGGGTACAACTAATGTTTATGTTTATGTAATGAGCTATGCAGTTGACGGTGGCGATACAACAGTTACTACAACAACAGAAGCTACAACAGAAGCTACAACTAAGGAAACAACTACAAAGGCTACTGAAGCTACAACTAAGGAAGCTACAGAAGCTACAACAGCTACTCCAGTTGATGGTGTAAAGGTTGTTGTTGGCGATGCAACAGTTAAGAATGGTTCTGCTGTTACAGTTCCTGTTAAGTTGACAGGTATGACTGATTTAGCAGACTTCAACATTACATTAACTTATGACTCAGCTGCTCTTACAGCTACTAAGGTTGAAAACGGCGACATAATCAATGACAGCAAGGCTACAATCAACAGCAACATTACTGACGGTTCAGTAAGAATTGCTGGTATCAACCCTGCTGATACAATTAACGCAGACGGTACAGTTCTTGTAAATGTAACATTTACAGCAAACAAGGAAGGTGCAACTCCTGTTGCAATTACTGTAAATACATTAAAGGGTGGTAAACTTGCAGTTGCAAACTACACTACTTCTAATGGTACAGTAACAGTTACAGCAAACGGTGGTTCAGTTGAAACTTCAACAGAAACAACAACTACTACTGAAACAGATTCTACTACAGAAGCAACTACTGTTGATTACTCTACTAAGGGTGATGTAAACAAAGACGGTAAGATTGATGAAAAGGATGCAGCCCTTATCTTGAAGTTCATTCAGGGTATCAAGGACGAAACATTCTATGATGAAGATGCTGCAGATGCAAATGGCGACGGTGTAATCAATGTACTTGATGCTACTTGGGTATTAAACCACAAGGGTAACACTTCTAAGCCATCTACACCTGAAACTAAGACTTATACATTAACAGGTACTGATATTAATGCTACTTCTGGCACTGCTCTTACAGCAGACACAAATGTTGGTACAGAAAATATGTTCCTTGCAAAGACTGGCGTTAAGAATGCAAGTGGTTCAGTTCAGATTAGTGGTTCTAAGACAGTTCAGTTCAAACTTACTTCTGATGGTACAGTTGCATTAACAAATGCTATTTCTTCAGGTGCATATGCTAGACAGGTAGCGATTGTTAACTCAAATGGAGATACAGTTGCAACTTTAGATGTTGAAAATAAGAATGGTGCTAAGAACAATTTAAGTGCTACTTCACTTGTAGCAGGTACTTACACAATTAAGGGTGTAAATGTTGATTCAAATGATAAATCTACAAGCGGTGGCCTTAATTCTTCTGTAAATATTGGTACAATTACAGTAACAGGTACTCTTGAACAGGTTTCTGCAGAAGCAACAACAAAGGCTACAACAACAGAAACTACTACAGAAACAACAACAAAGGCTACTACAACAACTACTACTGAAGCTACTACAGAAACAACAACAGTAACTCCAGCAGGCGACATTGTAGCAACAATTAATGCAAGTGATTTAACAGCTGGCGATATTACAGCTAACACAGTAAGTGGTCAGTTCAAGCTTATTGCAGATGCAACAAACAAATTAACAGTTGAAGCAAACAGCAAGAGCTTAGATGGTTACACATTTACACAGAGATTAAAGACAAACGGTACTGGTGCAGTTGATAAGAGAGCAATCTCATTCACAACAACTGGTGCAGGTAATGTAATCTTCTATGCAATGAGTGGTAGTAACAAGGAAGACAGACCAGTAAACTTACTTAATGCAGAAGGTACAACAGTAGGTACAGTAACAGTATCTGGTACAACATTTGCTAAGTACACAATTGCAATTCCAAGTGCAGGTACATATTATTTAGTATCAGGTAAGAGTGGTATCAACTTCTACTTAATCGGTACTGATGTAGCATTAGCAGACCAAAAAGCTGATGCAACAACTGTTACAACTACAACAACTGAAACTTCAACAGAAGCTACAACAGCTACAACAACTACAAAGGCTGACGATACAACAGAAACTACTACAACAGCACCAGCCGGTAAGGCATTTGCTGTAAGTGGTGACAGCTGGTCAGCTGAAAACGACAGCGTACCAACTTGGTTAAATGGTGGTAAACTTACAACTGCAACAAATAACAGTGGTTACACAGCTTTCGCAGCAGAAAGTGCTAATGGTACTGCATTTACAAAGACTGTTGAAGTAACAAAGAATACATCATTTACTATTGATGTTGCTGATGCTTTAACAGCAAGCGTATTCATCGCTGGTGACAACAACACAGCAAACAAGGGTGTAATTAAGGCTACATTTACTGACGAAAGTGGTACTGTAACTGATATTACTCCAACAAATGCTAGCCTTGGTGGCAGAAAGACTGCAACAACAGCTTTCGAACTTGTTGCAACTGGCAAGGGTACAATTACAGTAACTCCTAACTATAACTCATTATTATACAAGGTTGCTGTTAAGTAATAAGAATTTATAGCGAAATTTAGTTGATTTAAGCGAGGGTTTATAGCAAGAATAAATGAATACACAAAATATTCACAAAAAAGTTGTATAAACCCTTGCAATTTTAATAAGAAAAGGGTATACTTTTATAAAGGGATTTTTTCCAAAGGTGAGGAAAAGGTTTCTAGTATAAAAGAAGGAGGTTAATTATGAAATTCAGAAGTTTATTATGCTCTGTATTAGCTTCTACTATGGTTATTGGCTCTTGTGTTTGTGCTAATGCCGCTACATTTACAGCAGGTAGTGAAAATGCTACAGCAGGTAATGTAGTATCAGTACCTATTACCGTTGCTCCAAGTGCTGGAGAAACATCTACAGATGTGAACGCCTATGCTATAGCTATTAGCTATGATTCATCTGTGCTCACACCAGTGGTAAAGGGAACTGACGAAGTAGGCGACAACACTTATGCAACTGTTGGTGACAGCTTTAATAGTGGCGTGCTTACAGCTGATTTAAAAGATAATGAAACAGGCAATGATGAAGTTCTTATAGGTTGGGCTGCAGCTTCACCTGTTAATGTAACTGAAGCAAGTACACTTGCAACTGTAGATTTTACAGTTAACGCAAATGCTACTGGTTCTACTGATGTAAAAGTTGCTGTTGCTCAGGTAGCTAATTCTGCTTCAGCTTTAGCTGATGAAAGTACAATTGAAGCTGTTGCTGGTACTGTAACTGTTGATACAGCTAAGGTTGTTTATGGTGATGCTGATGGAAATGGTAAGGTTGAAAGTGCTGACGCAAGTTTAGTAGCTCAGGCTGCTCTTGACTTAATTACATTTACAGATAGTCAGATTAAGGCTTGTGATGTAGATGGAAATGGTAAGATTGAAAGTGCTGATGCAAGTTTAATTGCACAGAGAGCATTAGACCTTATAACTAGTTTTCCAGTGGAAAATAAATAAGAGTAAGTAAGAGGAGATAGAAAAATATGAAATTAAAGAGAGTTTTAAGCTTATGCTTAGCTGCTGCTACAGTAGCTACTTGCTCATCTGTTGTTTCTGCAGCAGATGAAAATACAACAAGCTTTGGCACACCTATTAGTTTAACAACAGGTGCTGAAGTTGAAGAATTAACAGCTGGTGATTTTGTTGCTATTCCTGTAGATGTTACAACATCAACAGGTACATTAACTTCTTGGACACCTAGAGTAGTTTTATCTGATGCTTTAGAAGCTGGTATAGAAGATGCATCTATGTCTGATGACCAGTATGCAAACCTTGAAGCTTTAGGTGGCGAAATCGTTACAAATGATGCTGGTATGGATTACTATGTAAAGAACATTTTCAAGTCTGGTAGAAAGAAGACTTACCTTGGTACTTGGAATGTAAACCCAAAGCAGGTAATTAATGGGGTTCCTCATTTTTCAGTAGGTTGGTATGATACTGCAGCAGATGCTTATACTGATGAACCAGAAGCTTGGTTCCTTTGCACAGTAAAGAAAGATGTAACTGCAGATGACCTTAACAATGAAGCTTTCTATACAACTAACTCTACACAGTTAGATGATAACATTAATGGTTTAGCATCTATTAGTGACATCAAGGGTGCAGCTGCAAAGCTCAACGCTACTCAGGGTGCTTTCAAGGTTGTTCTTGATGCTGATGCACTTCCAGCAGGTAACTGGGTACAGGGCTTATATGCTCAGGTAGGTTCTACTAAGCAGGAAATTACAGCTTGTGTACACGCTGATGGTACTACAACTTATGAATTCCCAGTAAGAGTTAACTCTGCAACTGGTGCAACTGATGCTATTGATGTTGACATTTATGCAACTACTACTGCTGATGAAGCTGGTGCAACTGCTTCTACTGACAAGAAGATTGGTTCAATCAACCTTACTATGGACGGTACAGTAACTAGCTACAATACAGTTAATGGTACAATAGCTAAATAATATAAGGAGGTAGATTGATAATGAAAAAGTACGAAAAACCAGAAATTAAAATCGCTTCCTTTGATAGCGAAAATGTAGTTTCTACAAGCGCAGGTGTAAACCTTACTAAGTTCAACACTACAAACAAGTATACATCTATTGAATTCTAATAAATTGAATTTTGATGAAACTTTAATAAAGAGCCTAATTTATTTAGGCTCTTTTCTTATATTAATATTGAATCGGAAAGATAAATTAGGAGGTATAATATGAAAAAGTTATTGGCTGTTTTTATGGCTGTTATGGCTCTTAGTGTAAATGCTTTTGCAGCAACAGAGGTAAATGTTGTTGTGGATAAAACTCCAGTAGAACAAAAGGGCGTTATTGTAGATAGTAGAACTCTTGTGCCTGTTCGTGGCGTGTTTGAAAAAATGGGATATACTGCTGAATATGATGCTGAAACAAAGACTGCTACTCTCAAAAAGGGTAGTGATGTTTTAAAGTTTACAGCAGGAGAAAACTATTTTACATACAACGATAAGAAAATAGAAACAGAAGTACCTCAGCAGATTATTGAGGGCAGATTTATGTTGCCTTTAAGAGCTATTGAAAGTGTAGAATTTGTTGGTATTAAGTGGGACGGAGAAACAAAAACTGCAAGTATTACGCACCCATTCTCTGTTGTGCCAATTACAGTAGAAGAAGCTGACAAAATGCTTAGTGGCGATGCTACAGATATAAATTTAGACTGATTTAGAGAGCCTATCCTTTGATAGGTTCTTTTTTTATTGTATTTGTCATAATATTAAGGGATAAATATTATTTAAGGAAGTGACAATATGTATCCCGAAATATATTCTGCTGTCTATGATTTTGGAATATGCCCTAAGAATATAGTGCGTTGCAAATATTTTTATATTGTGCATACTGACAAGGGTACTTACAGCATTTGCAAGGCAAGGGTCAATACCAACAGAATAATTGAAATTTACAGATTAAAGGAACAATTATGGACAAAAGGCTTTAGGGCTTTTGACAGATATTTACCGGCAAAAAGTGGATTGCCATATGTAGAGAGAGATAGTGATGTATATATCCTTTCGCCTTTTAAGGGAGCCAACGAACTGGACTTCCTTAATAATGCCCAAGTTGTAAAAGCTATTGAAACCATAGGCAGTATGCAGTATGCTTTGAGCCGAATAGAAAGTCAGCCTATGGTAAGGGCTGCATCTATTTTGAAACCTCATCCCCTTGATGAAATGGAAAAAGGGCTTACTACAATGGCAAAATGCCGAAAAGCAATATCCAATACAAAGACTTTGAAGGATTGGGATATGACTGTACTTAAGGTATATGACAAGTATTACAGTAAGGCTGAAAAGGCTGTTGAAAGATTACAGAAAAGTACTTTGGAAAAATCTTTTATACACAATAGGTTAAAAGAAGGTAATATTTTATTTAATTATGGCAGGATTTCTATTATTGATTGGGATTATATGACAGTTGGTTCTCCTCTTTGGGATTTAGCTTTCTTTATAAACAGGTATAAACGCAAAAATGCTTTTTATGCCCATAATAAGGGGCTTAATTACTTAAATATGGAGGATATTTTAGGAGCATATAGCAAAAACAACTATTTGACAGAAAATCAAATAGAGGATTTACAGGCAGTAATTGATTATCCTAGACAATTTATTTCCGTTATTGGTGAAATTTATAGAAAAAGTAGAAAATTTATACCTGTTGGGCTAAAAATGAAATTAGATGAAATGGCTGAACAAGTGGATTTTGAGTTATAAAGTTATACAAATAATGTAATAATGTTTTTTTAAAATATATTTGAATTTCGTATTGATTTGTGGTAAAATGGAGGTTATAAAGGAATAGAGTGTAAATTTTATATATAGCTTTTAATAGTGAATCGGAAAGATAAATCCGATGCCTTGATTTATCAAGGCACAAATTAACGAAGTTAATTTGTTCTGATATATACACAAATTTATAACATAAATTGTAGGAGGTACAACAATGGCTGAACAGAAAAACAAAAGTGCCGAACAGCTGTTGTCTGACTTACACCAGAAACGTCTTGAACAGGCGTTAAACGAATTTAACGCAGATAAAACAAGAATGGCAGTAGGCAGATTATTAGAAGAATATGTTGATGATGGCGGTCAAAGCTACTTTGACGGAGCTCAAAAAGATGCTACACTGTATTTTGTAGACGATGATTATATGGATAAGGTATCTGATGTAGAACCTCAAGACGAAAATAAGCCTAAAAAAGAGAAAAAAGGTGGATTTTTTGCTGGGGCTCTTAGCAAGTTAGCTGAGAAGATGAAAACTGAAGAACCTGATGATTACGAAGATGAATTTCCAGATGAAATAGAAGAATATAAGGACGATAAAGAGGACGATGTGAACCTTATTGACGGCACAAATAAGGGGTTCGATATGCCAGCACCGGAAGACCTCGAACCGGTTGCACCTATTGAGGAGGAAGAAGCTGTTCCTCCGGTAAAGCCTAGTATTTTTGATACAGCTAAACTTTCTTCTATGGATTTAAATGATATTGAAGAACGACTTGAAAAGGTTCATTTAAAACCAGCAACTATGGAATTTGCTGACCCAAACGATGTATTAAAGGAAATATTAGGTGAAACTGAAGAAGAAAAGAAAGAAGAACCTAAGGAAGAAATTAAGCCTGTAAAAAAGGAAAACAGAAAGGTTCATAAGAAGAAGGATTCTCTTGATGATATTTCTGTTGATGATATGGGTCTTGGCAACATCGTAAATAAAATTGCTGAAGAAGAATTAAAGAATAAAGAAGAAAAGCCAGAGGAAACTTCTAGTGTAGAAGAAGTTGAAACTGATGACAATTCGGAAGTATCAGTTGATACAAATACAGAAGATGTACAAGAGATTGAAGAACCTGAAACAGAAATTGAAGCTGTTGAAGAAGAACCGGTTCAGGAAGTTGCTACTGATGAAGTGGAAGAAACTTCAGATGTTGAAGATGTTGCAAGTGAGGATACAGAACCTATAGGTGAAAGTACTATAACTGTTACTTCTGTTCCAGAAGAAAGCATTAACAATGTTGCTGATGAAATTGAAGAACATGAAAATCACACTGAGGAAGATTATCCAACTAAGTTCAAAGAAAAGGACGATAACAAAAATACTTACGTAGCAGAAAAGACAGTAATATTAGATAAGCCTTTAATAGATGCTAGTGAGGTTATATCAGATGATAACCTTACAAGTGCTGAAGATAATGAGGCAGAGGAAACTCAGCCTGTATCACAGGAGGATAATGATATGACTAAGGAAGAAGAAGTTCTCAATGCTATTACAACTGAAACAGAGGCAGAGGTAGAAGAAGACGTTATACCTAGTCGTCGTAGACGTTTCATTGAGGAAAAGAAAAAGGGCAAGAAAAATGCAGAGGAATCTGTAGACGAAGAAATCGAAGATGAAGACTTGGAAGAAGATGACGAGTACGAAGACGATTTTGAGGATACAGAAGATAAGCCAAAGAAGGGTCTTTTTGGTCTTTTCAAGAAGAAAAAGAAAAAAGACGAAGATGAAGAAGACGATTTCGAAGATGATGATGAAGAAATCGAAGAAGATGATGATGAAGTTGAAGACAAGTCTGGTCATAATGATAAGGATAAAGATGAAGATTATGACGATGATGAGGATTTTGACGACGAAGATGAAGAAGACGATTATGATGACTTTGACGATGAGTACAGAAAAGGTTCAGGTTTAAAGAAATTCTTCATTGGTGCATTGATTGTTATTCTTGTAGTTGCTGTAACTGCTCTTGCAGCTATGTGCTATAGCTATAAGTCACAGCTTGATTCTACAAGAGAACAGCTCAATAAAATAGCTGGTAATAATACTGAGGAAACAACAGCTCTTGTTGAGGATATAACTAGCGAGATTACTACACAGGAAGTTACAGTAGCTACTACAGAAAAAGTAACAGAAAGTGCTACAACAGCTGTTGTAAACTCTGGAAATAATAATACTCAGGCTGTTCAGATAGTAAATAGTGATGGTACATCATCAAACTTAACAGGAGCAACTGCTTCTGGTACTACATATACAGTTAAGAGTGGAGATACAGGCGAAAAAATTTGTAAGAGTGTTTACGGGGAATATACAAAGGAAAACTGGAGCAAAATTCTTAAAGCAAATAATATGAATGAATCCAGTACCTATCATCCTGGTCAGGAATTGATTATTCCTTAATTTTGGAGGAAATATGGATTATAAAGAAATGACTCTTGTGGAACTTAGAGAACTTGCAAGAGAAAAGGGCATTGGAAGTATTACAAGATATAAAAAGGCAGAACTTATTGACGTGCTTGAAAAAGTAGCACCTACTTCATTGCCTAAGGAAGAAAACAACAACAGAAACAGCGATTATTTAAAGGAATTAGATAGTGGTATTGTTGGAGAAGGTATTCTTGAAGTACTTACAGAAGGTTATGGCTTTATGAGAGTAGAAAATTACCTTCCTGGTACAAAGGATATTTATGTATCTCCATCTCAAATAAGACGTTTTAACCTTAGAACAGGTGACAAACTTGTAGGTAGACTTAGAAAGCCAAAGGAGAATGAAAAATTCCCTGCTATGCTTTTCCTTACTCACGTAAATGGTGAGCCTACACAGAGTGTTGCAAAGCGTCCTAATTTTGAAGACTTAACACCTATTTTTCCTACAGAAAGACTTAAGCTTGAGACAAGTAAAAATGAACTTTCTACAAGAATTATAGATATTATGGCTCCTATTGGTAAGGGTCAGAGAGGTATGATAGTTGCTCCACCTAAGGCTGGTAAAACTGTACTTCTCAAAAAGGTAGCAAATGCTATTACTCACAATCATCCTGATGTATTTGTAATTGTGCTTCTTATTGACGAAAGACCAGAAGAAGTAACTGATATGCAGAGAAGTATTCAGGGTAATGTTGATGTTATATATTCTACATTTGATGAACAGCCAGAACACCACAAGAGAGTGGCAGAAATGGTTCTTGAAAGAGCTAAGAGATTGGTTGAACAGAAGAAAGACGTTGTTGTACTTTTAGACAGCATTACTCGTCTTTCAAGAGCGTACAACCTTACTGTACCATCTAGTGGTCGTACACTTTCAGGTGGTCTTGACCCAGCAGCACTTTATATGCCAAAGAGATTTTTCGGTGCTGCTCGTAATATTGAAGAAGGTGGTAGCCTTACTGTACTTGCAACTGCCCTTGTGGAAACAGGTTCTAAGATGGACGATGTTATCTTTGAAGAATTTAAGGGTACAGGCAATATGGAACTTGTGTTAGACAGAAAGATGTCTGAAAAACGCATTTTCCCTGCTGTTAATATGGCTAAGTCCGGTACAAGACGTGAAGAATTACTCCTTTCAAAGGACGAGTTAGATGCTGTATACTTCCTCAGAAAGTCATTTAGTGGTTCTATGACTAATCAGGAAGTTACTGAACAGGTAATGGACTTATTAGTTAAAACTGACAATAATGAGGATTTTGTGAAAGCTATTCTCAAACTTAGTAACAATAAATAAAAAATGCTTGCATTGAGTCAAGCGGTGTGATATAATTACTTCGTTATAATGTCGAGGGGATGCCAAAATGTATCCCAATTTTTATGGAGGTGTAAGACATGCAGGAAGCAATTCAGCCAAAGTATTATCAGGCTAAGGTTAAGTGTAACTGTGGTAACGAATTTACAATCGGTTCTACTCAGGAAGAAATCAGAGTTGAAGTTTGTTCTAAGTGCCACCCATTCTATACAGGTAATCAGAAGAACCTTAACGATGCTGGCGGTCGTGTTGAAAAGTTCAACAAGAAGTACGGCAGAAAGTAATTTTCATAAATCAAGACCTATGGTTTGCCATAGGTCTTTTTTTGTACCAATCCTAATTTTTAAAATAGCAAGTTATACACATTTTAGAATAAGTGGAATTGTAAATGTGGATAAATTAAAAATTTTTGATTTTATATTAAAAATGGACTTATACACAATGGAGAATAAAGTTCTCAAGAATTGTGCATAAGTCCCTTTTGATTATATGCTATTTTTTAGTTTTTGTGGAAAGCTGACTCGCCTAATTTTAAACTAGGGTAAGCATTTATATCCATTGTAGCTGTATTGCCTTTCATAAATTCATAGTAACCGGCACTACCAATCATAGCAGCATTATCTGTACACAATATTGGCTTAGGTACATTAAATTCAATGTTGTTTTCTTTACAAGCCTGTTCCATAGCTGTTCTTAAGTGCTTATTAGCTGATACACCACCGGCAAGGGCAAGTTTATTAAGACCTAATTCCTTGCAACCTCTCATAGCACGTTCTACAAGAATATCCACAACAGACTGCTGGAAACTTGCTGCAACATCAGCTCGGTTTATGTCGTGATTCATCATTTTTTCTTTGTTTAAGTAGTTAAGAACAGCAGATTTTAAGCCACTGAAACTAAAGTCATAGGCGTTGTCCTCAAGTTTTGCTCTTGGGAACTTAATTGCATTTGGGTCACCCTCACAAGAGAGTTTATCAATGCCAGGACCTCCCGGATAAGGTATGCCTAATACTCTGGCAACCTTGTCAAAGGCTTCGCCGGCTGCATCATCACGAGTTTTGCCTAAAATATCAAAGTCATCATAATCCTTAATATGTACTAAGTGAGTATGTCCACCACTTACTATAAGGCACATAAAAGGTGGTTTCCAATCAATATTTTCAATATAGTTGGCTGCAATATGGCCTTCAATATGATGTACCGGAACAAGGGGCTTATTAAGGGCAAATGCTAAAGCCTTTGCTTCTGAAAGACCTACAAGTAAAGCACCAACAAGTCCGGGACCGTATGTAACAGCAATAGCGTCAACGTCTTCTTTTTTAGTATCAGCTTCTACAAGAGCCTGTTCAATAACATAGTCTATTGCCTCAATATGCTGACGAGATGCTATTTCCGGAACAACACCTCCATATAATGTGTGTGTAGCAATTTGAGAGGCTATAACATTGGATAAAACCTTTCTACCATTTACTACAACGGCAGCAGAAGTTTCGTCACAAGAGCTTTCAATAGCCAGTATTTTAATTTCCTTTTCCAATTATAATCTCTCCTTTAATGACAAATTGTAAAGCATAAATATCAGGAACACTACAAATGCACCAAAAAATAAAAAGTCAGGCACAGTTGTTGTTATGCTGTAGGATAAGTGCTCCCATAAGTAAATAAATTGATTTACTACAAAGTTTAATTTATCCACAAGCCGTAACAGCATATGTGGATAATGTTCAGTTTTTAATATATGAACAAGTTCAAGGTAGTTAGTTGTAACTGTGGCAATTATGCCGACAAGTGCAGAAGAAAGTGCAAAAATTACAAAACCATAGAACTTTGGCTTGTTGTGTATTTTGACCATAACTGAAACTTCAAAATTTTCCGGAAGTGGGGGAATATTATTTATTTCAAGGGAATTGTAAAACTCTGTTTGAATTTTGCATACTTTACACTGTTTAGTGTGTTCCTTGAAAATTTTCTGTTCTTCATCTGTCATTTCATTATTTAAAAATCTGTTTAAATCAGAACAATCCATTTTGTTTTCCCTCCTTTTCCAATATTTCTTTTAACAACTTACGACCTCTGTAAATTCTATTCTTCACCATAGAAAGAGGTAAGCCTAAAGCCTCACTTATTTCTGTATACTTCATACCTTCGTTATGATACATAATTATAGGCGTCAAGTATTTATCAGGCAGTGATAAAAGGGCTTTATTTATGGCAGAACTACGCTCTTTATCAAGGTAAGTGCTTTCTGCCGATGGTGTTTGGGATAGGTAATACTCGCTGTTTTCAATAGGCACTGTATCTACTTTTCGCTTCCGGCAAAAGTCTATTGTACGGTTTGTAGCAATAGTTATGACCCAAGTTGAAAACTTATGTTTGGGAGAATACCTCCACAAATTATTATATATTTTTACAAATATTTCTTGTGATAAGTCCAGACTTTCTTCGTAATCGCCCAATATCTTATAGACTGTGGCAAAAACTAAGTTTTTATATCGTCTGACAAGCTCCGAAAAACTGTCTTCATTGCCTTTCAGGCTTTCCTGAACAAGAGCGTAATCGCTAATATTTTCCATAATACCTCAAGCATTAATATGCTGTTTAGTCCTCCTCAAAAAGGAGAGTAACATTCTTTCTGTCTTTTCCAATATGGGTATTTTCAAATATTTCCTTAGCTGATGGTAAAAATTCTTCAGGGAAAGGCATAGCAGGGCTAAAGTGAGTAAGCCACATTTCGTTTACATTAGCTTTTTTAGCAATTTCGGCAGCTTCAGTAAACATCATATGCTTGTATTCCTTAGCTTTTTGAATTTTATCCTTTTCGCCATACATACCTTCACAAATGAAAAGGTCAGAGTTTTCAACAAAAGCCGGAAGTTCCTTTGTAGGTCTAGTGTCTGTACAATATGAAACTTTTATACCCTTTCGTGGAGAGCCAAGAACCATATCAGAAGTATATGTTTTGCCTTCAAATTCTACACTTTGCTGTTTCTGGAGAATACTCCAAAGTTTTTTAGGAATATTGAGAGCATTGGCTTTTTGTACATCAAATCTACCTACTCTCTTAACCTGAACATTGTAGGCATAGCAAGTAATTTTGTGATTTACTTTAAGGCAGTTTATGTGGAATACACTTATATCTATTGTATCCTGTGGTTCAAGCTCTATAAGTTTTACTTCAAAAGGAAGTTCCGGACAGATACAACTAAGACCGGCGTAAACCTTTTTAAGACCTTTTGGGCCAACAAGGGTAAGGGGTTCTGTACGAGCAGAATTTCCAATAGTTAAAAGAAGTCCAGGTAAACCGGAAATATGGTCTGCGTGGTAGTGAGTAAAACATATAACATCAATGTTTTTAAAGCCCCAGCCTAATAACTTCATTGTAACCTGTGTACATTCGCCACAGTCAATGAGCATCATTCTGCCTTCAAGGCGAAGCATAAGGCTTGTTAAATATCTGCCAGGTAAAGGCATCATTCCACCTGTACCTAAAAGTGCAACATCAAGCATTTATTAACCTCCGTAGGCACAGTTAAGTGCCTGTATCAATAGTAAATTTATCTGTAAGAAAAGTGACAATGTAATTTCTTTTTGGTGTAAATATACCCTATGGCAAAACCATAGGGTGCATTAAAAATTATTTTTCAGTCTTAGCTGTAGCGTTCTTATTTCCAATAATTTCGCTCTTATTTACTGGTATTCTAACACCACGATTTGTACCAAATTCAACAACAGCAATATCTTCGCCTTCAAGTTCAACAACCTTACCGTAGAAACCTGAAGAAGTCATTACTTCGTCGCCAACCTTAATACCCTGCTGAATTTCCTTTAACTGAGCAGCTCTCTTTTTCTGTGGTCTAACAGCAAAGAAATAGAAAACAAGGGCAAGAGCAGCAATATAAAGAATTAAAATAGCTGTGCTTCCACCTTTGCCCATCTGCATACCAAAAATTGATGCAGCAGAAGTAGCTTCAGTAGCAACTTCTGAAACAGCATTAGCTGCCTGTGTAGCAACTTCGTTTGTGCCACCCGGCATAGTTACACTTGCAGTTAAAAGATTAATAAAGTTTAACATTGTCACATCTCCATTTCGTTAGTATATCTTTTTACGTTTTATTACTTCTAAAAATCCAATTAAATAAAGATTGCACAAGCAATAATCAAAAAGGCTGTAAAAAGAAATTTTAAATAACCTTAGTAAATTACATTATATTAAATTAAAGACCCATAGTCAAGCTATTTACTGTACTTTAATATAAGTTTTAGGAATTTCGCCGTTAAATACTGTGTTTACAAGTGTTAGCTTTCTGGTTATCTCCAAATCCTTTGACCAAAGGGGATTTACTATAGAAACTGTTGTATGCACATTTATCCAAACCTGAAAATTGACTTGGTTTACTCCTGCCTGTGTCATAGATGTTTCATAATCGGCAGTGGCATCTCCTATGGGTTGCAAGCGTATTGTGGTGCTTGGTCCAAAGTGTGAGAGAATAGGAAGACCGGTAAACACACCTAAGGGCAGACGTATTTTAGAGGTAGTAAGGTTATTGAGATTTTGGGAGACAGTTGAGGCTGTTTCGGCACATATATTATTTACAATCATAGAATTTACACTTAAATATTCTAAACGGCCGTTGTTGTCAGAGCGAAGAATAAAGTCCTCGCTTTTTATATTTTTAGATGATGAATACAATGAATTTTGTATAATATTATTAATAGAAGTAATGGCATATTTTTGACAAATTTTTACTGAAATAGGCATAACGAAATGTATGTAGGCTACAGATATTACAAAAAAAATAATAAGTAACAAAAATGTAATATTTCTGGCTGTTTTAAAAAATCCACTATTCTTCAATGTTACAGCCTCCTTTTGCGTTATTGAAAAAGCCTTCAGTAAAATTTTCCTTTATAAATAGGCACAATTCTGTTATAATTATATGACAAAGGAGGGGATAAAATGAATCAGCCTGACGGAAGTAGAAGGAGTGGATCAGAGGGTGAACACAGAAGAAGTAGTTCAATCTCCAGAGCCAAAAGTGGTTCATATAAGACCAACAAAAAAGAAAGAAATTTAAAGAAGAAGAAAAATAAAAATCAACATTCTAAACCATTTACTGTGTTTATGTCTATAGTACTTATGATTGCTATAATGGTAGGTTTTGCAGCAGCCGGTGGTTTAATAGGTGGTTATGTTGCTCTTATCAGAAGTATACCGGACTTAGGACTTTCCGGTATTCAGCCTAGAACATATACTACAGTAGTTTATAACAACGAAAATAAAGAACTTTCTAAACTTCATGGCGAGGAAAACAGAGAGTACATAACTATTGATAAAATTCCGGAAAATATGCAGAATGCCATTATGGCCATTGAAGATGAAAGATTTTACGAACACGATGGTGTTGACGTTAGAGGTCTTTTAAGAGCTGCTTACTCAACTCTTACAGGAGGACAGGTACAGGGTGGTTCTACCCTTACACAGCAGTTGATTAAAAATAACATTACTAATGTTACTAGAAATACTCCTAAGACAAAACTTAAGGAACAGTATTTAGCCCTTAAGTACGAAAAGGAATTAAAGGCACAGCTTGGCTCTAAGCAGGAGGCTAAAAAGTACATTATGGAATTGTACCTTAATACTATTAGTTTTGGTCATGGATACAGTGGTGTACAGACAGCTGCTCAGGGTTATTTTGGTAAAGATGCGTCAGAGTTAGACTTAGCAGAATGTGCTTGTCTTGCCGGTATTACAAACAATCCATCTATGTATTCACCAAGAACTGAGCCAGAGAACAACAAGTCAAGACAGACAGTTATCCTTAACTATATGTTAAAGCAGGGTCTTATTACTCAGGCAGAATATGACGGTGCTATTAATGAGGATATTTACTCAAGAGTATTAAAGTCTAAACTTCTTGCAACTAATGACACTAAGAATGACGGTGTTACAATACATTCTTATTATGAAGATGCACTTATTGACCAGATTTCTGAGGATTTACAGACTAAGTACAATATGAGTGCTAAGCAGGCAAACAATGTTATTTATAACGGTGGTTTGCAGATTTATTCTAACTACGATTCAAGAATACAGGGCATTGTAGACAATGTAATGCTTGATGATTCTAATTTCCCTAAGCCTAACTACAGCTTAGACATTAATTACATTGTTTCTACTGAAGATACAGCAACAGGTGAAACAACAAACAAGGAATACAAGCAGTTTGCTCGTTCTAAGGCCGGTGCTGAAGCTTGGGTAGCAGACAAGAGAGCAGAAATAGAAGCAGGTCTTTCTTCTACTCAGAAGATACTTGCAGACAGAGCAGATATTAGTGTTCAGCCACAGTGTTCAATGGCTATTATTGATTACCATACCGGTGAAATAAAGGCTATTGCCGGTGGTAGAGGTGAAAAGACAGTAAACAGAGGTTTCAACAGAGCTACAGATTCAGCTAGACAGCCAGGTTCTGTATTTAAGGTATTGGCTGCTTATGCTCCGGCTATTGACTTGGGCAAAATAACAGCTGCATCTACTATCGTCGATGAACCTTACACAACAGCTGACGGATACACTCCTAAGAACTGGTGGGGTAACAGCTACAGAGGTGCTGTAACTCCTAGAACAGGTATCAGAGATTCCATGAACGTTGTAGCAGTAAAGGTAATGGTTGAAACAGGTATTGACCTTTGCTACGATTACTTATTAAACTTTGGTTTTACTACTCTTGAAAACGATAACCATGCAGCTACAGCTCTTGGTGGTCTTACAAAGGGTGTTACACAGGTTGAATTGGCAGCAGCTTATGGTACGTTAGCAAATCAGGGTCAGTACATCAGACCTATGTTCTACGACAAGGTTCTTGACCACGATGGCAATGTTCTCCTTGAAAATACTAAGGAAACAAGACAGGTTGTTAAGCCATCAACTGGATATATTGTTACACAGCTTATGACAAGTGTTGTTAAGGAAGGTACTGGTACAGCAGCTAACTTTAAGCAGTCTAATATGCCTCTTGCAGGTAAGACCGGTACAACAACTGATTCTAAGGACTTAACATTTGTTGGTTATACTCCTTACTATGTAGCAAGTATTTGGTATGGTTATGATAGATATGACAAGAAAGTTCCTAATATGAACGGCTTTAACCAAACTACACACTTAAAGGTATGGAATAAGGTTATGGAACAGGTAAATGAAGGTATGGAAGTCAAGGACTTCGATATGCCTAACGATGTTGTAAAGGCTACAGTTTGTAAAATATCCGGTAAGTTGGCAAGTAGTTATTGCCCAGCTATAACAGATTACTTTGAAAAGGGTACAGCTGTTTCTACATACTGTTCAGGTAACCACAGAGGATATTCTTCTTACGGTAGTTCTAGTAACTCAAACAGCTCTACATATACTAAGAAGAAGAAAAAGTCATCTTATTCTTCAAGTGGCAACAGCTATAGTAGTTCAGGAAGTAGCTCAAGTAGTTCATCTTCTACAGGAGGAAGTTCTTCATCGTCTGATAGTAGTTCTTCATCAAGTGGAAGCAGTTCAGGACAATCTTCATCAAGCTCAAGTGGACAGTCTTCGTCTACTTCTTCAAGTGGTTCTTCATCTAGTTCAGGTGATTCATCACAGAGCAGTGGAAGTGGAGATTCACAACAATAATAAAGCAGTATTACAGCCGAGGAGGGCATCTTCCTCGGCTTTGCCTTGCAAGAAATGCTTGCATTTCTTGCAATTAGTCTAAGGTAGGGACCAGCCGTGAAAAATATGGCACTAAAAACCAGTACCATATTTTTGTCCCCTCCTCGGTCGGGCAAAGCTCGACCTGTGGAATTAGTTTAAGAAAACCAAGGTTTTCTTAACAACTTTCCTTTGATAATCTGAGAAAATATATTTGTTAAAATTTTTAAATTACTTTCTAAAAATAGTTTTTTTGATACTTTAAGCCGAGGAGGGCATTACTTCCTCGGCTTTTGGTTTTAATTCAAAAGAAATTATGAATTTTTATAAAAATAGCTCTTTTATTGCAGTTTTTCTATTGCAAAAAATAATTTTTGTGTTATAATTACACTACCGAATGGATAGGGGGTATATATATGTTAAATGCCATTAACTTTTCCTTAACCGGTAAAGAAATTCTATATGCTGCAATCTTGGCTTTTTGTTTAACTTGGTTTATAAATAATGCGTTAAAAATTCGTTCTGTTGTTAAGGCTGCAACGACTTTCGCTAATTCACACAAGGACATTACAGCCGTTATGGATAGATGTTATACTCTTTTCCCTTTAGACAAGATTAATTTTAAGGGGCAGACTTTTACAAGAGGTATGAAGATAAGAGTTACAACTACTACTAATACAGATTTCGAAGGAGAACTTATTGGTGGTAACAACAAAAATATGGTCTGTATAAAGACGAGTAAGTATATCATTGCTCACGAAATACAGAACATACAGAGCATAGTTCCTTTATAAAACCTTATAGATAGATGTGCATACTAGTGAAGACCACAGCTTTAGCTGTGGTCTTTTAGTTTGTGTAAAATTTAACCGTAATTGTTTGTTAGCTTAATAGAAAACTTGGGGTAGATATGGGGGTATGGTAACATATAGGTAGTTTAGTAAATAGAAAGATGGGGAGGTATATGGTATGTGGATAGTTTGCGGAATTATTAGTATCATTTTTTGTATAATGGCTTGGATATGGACTATTAATAAAAATAAGAAAGCAATTTTGTTTTCAATGTGTTCATTATCATTTGTGACAAGTACACTTATTATGGAATATAGAATGGTATTAAATTGGGTAAAAAAAGAAGATTGGAGTGCATTGCTTGATGTTGTTCCAACTATGTTCATAGTTTTATGTGTTTATGTTATTATTTTGCTTTTAGCAAATATTGTAGTCATTGTAAAAAATAAATAATAGTAATAAATACTGTTTAAATTTAACCAAAAGGCAGTAGAAACCAAAGAAAATAGTTTCTACTGCCTTTATATGCTTTATAAATATATTACTTATCTTCCTTTTGTGTATTCCACATAAGGTTATTGATAAATTGTTTTGCTGTTCTACCAGACATACCTTTCTGTCTGATTTCCCACTGCATAGCCTGTTGCTGAAGTGTCTTTTCGTCAAGTTCAATATTGCGTTCAGCAGCAAGACCCTTAACGATATTGATATATTCCTTAGGTGTAGGCTTAGGGAATGTAATAGTGATACCGAAACGGTCAGCAAGTGAAAGTTTTTCGTTAAGTGTATCAGTTGTATGGATTTCAGCATCTTCAGAAATACCAGTACCTCTATCGCTCCATTTTTCCTGAATAATGTGACGGCGATTACTTGTAGCATAGAAAAGAACATTGTCAGGCTTACCTTCTGAACCACCTTCCAAAAGTGATTTCATATACTTATAACCCATTTCGCCCTCATCAAATGAAAGGTCATCAATGAATATAATGAACTTTCTTCCTCTTGGTCTTAAAAGTTTTAAAATATCCGGTAATTTTTCAATCTGTTCCTTAGTGATTTCAAGCAAGCGAAGTCCTTGTTCGTGGTATTCATTTACAAGGGCTTTTACTGATGATGACTTACCGGTACCTCTTGAACCAACAAGAAGTACATTGTTTGCATTATAACCATTAAGGAATGCAAGAGTATTGTCAATAAGCTGGTCAAACTGTGCCTTGTAACCAATAAGCTGGCTGAAACGGATAGGGTCTGGGTGAGCAACACCAACCAATTTCTGCTTTTCGTCGTTGTAACGGAAAGAACGGAATACAGAAATATCCCCACAACCGTGCTTTTTGTGAAATTCGATTACATCGTCAATAGTGAAGTCATCAGGAATTGTTGCCAATTCGCTGTCAGCATCTTTAACCGGCTTATAGTCCATAACCTGAGTAATAGCAGGAAGTAAAAATTCAGCATCAGGTAACTTTGTTAAATCCATAGATGCAATAGTCTTTATAGCTTCTACATCTCTTTTAGCCAATTCATATATAGAAGAATTCTTTACATCAAGATTGTTTTCGCAAAAAAGTGTAAAGTTATTCTGATTTCTCAACATAAGATGAATAATGTAGCTCTTGAAAAGGTTGCCCTTAAATGAGCTTTTTTCTGCCATTTCAGTAAGAGTGGCTACAAGTTCAGCCATATATGGCAAATTGTCTTCCTCTGTTAATATATGTTTGAGAATGTCAATAATCTTATTATTCTTGATTTCTCTGTAGACAGTAAGAGAATTAATACTGTCAATAATTTTGTTAAAGTCTGTTTCGTTCATTGGTACATTACGCCTCCATAGCGATTTTTATTTTTTCATTATCAGCACCTATTATTGTAACATCGTGCTGTAGAAGACGCTTTATTGCGTCAATGTGTTCCTGCTTTATTATCTGACCCATTGCAACAATAGGAATATCCGGAGGAAAGGCTGTTACGCTTTCGGCAGCTATTTTTCCTACTGCTTCCTCAAAAGAAACGTCTTTAGTTGCACCGTAGAAAATTTCACGAGGTGTAAGAGAGGCTGTTTCAACAGAGTTTGAAATCATAGGTATTTTTTCTATGAACTTTCTTGGATACTGTTTATCAATATCCTTGATAGCTTTCATAAATTTTTTAAATGCCTTTTCATCGTCACAAGGACTTGTCATTGCAATAATGTGGTGCAGACCGGCATACTCCACTTGTATATTGTACTTCTCTAAGAGGATTTTTGCAACATCAAATCCTGTTAAATCGCATCTGACCATAATTGTAAGTTTTCCAATATCAATATCGGACACAGATGCTTCGCCTTTTATAGAGTCACTAACCAGCTTTAAACTATGACAATGAGCAAGCTCGTGGCGAAGTTTAATAAGATTTTCAATATAAGTTTTCATTATATTTTTATCTCTTGAAAAATGGTCCCTTGTCCAATCCATAGATGCAAGTATTGGATAAGACGGACTTGTAGTCTGTACCATTGATACTGTACGGGCAACTCTTTCAACAGAAACTCTTTTACTTCTTACATTTATAATTGCTGCCTGATTAAAAGCAGGTAGTGTTTTGTGCCAACTATTTATGGAAATGTCTGCGTGTTGCTGTAAAGCTGTTTTTGGAAATACATCTGAAAAACAGAAATGAGCACCATGACATTCATCAACAATAAGTACAGCATTTTGCTTATGAACTATGTCAGCAATAACATTTACATCACAAGTGAAGCCTTCGTAGGTTGGGCTTGTAATAATAACTGCCTTAATATCGTGATTATTAAAGGCTCTGAAAATATCAGAAATATTTATACCACCGGCTAAACCCTCTGCGTTAGTCTGAGGTGAAATATATATTGGCTTTGCTCCTGAAAGTATAAGGGCATTGTACACACTCTTGTGACAGTTAGTTGCCACAAGTATTTCATCGCCTTCCTTTACAGTAGCTAAAATTGCAGCAAGTATACCACTACTGCCACCATTTACAAGCATAAAAGAGGCATCAGCACCTGTAAGCTGTGCCATTTGCTCTTGTGCTGTTTTTATAATTCCGTCTGGATGATGAAGGTTGTCCAGTCCCTCAATTTCTGTGTAATCAAATTCACGAGAATCAAATGGAATAAAATCTACAACTCTTTTGTGACCTGGCATATGCATAGGATAAGCATTTTTTTCCTGCAATTCCCTTAATTTGTTTAATATTTCGGCTGCCATATTCATCATCCCTTTTTATAATATTTTAATGCCATTATATAAGATATAGTGAGGATTGTCAAACAAATAGTAATATCAAAAGCTACATTTAAAAAGAAAATAACCCAGTTTTTACTGCCTTTTTACAGTAGGGGATAACTGTCTTTACAAAAAACAAAAATTATTGTAAAATTGTTTTATTATTTTTAGTGCATTATAAGAAAGGCAGTACACATATGTTAAAATTTTTATATCCTAAGGAATATTTGCCATCGGTTTTTCAATTAACAGGGAAAAAATTAAAGGCTTTAGGCAAAGATACTCTTATTTTTGATATTGATAATACCCTTGTGCCTTACTGGATAAAAACTCCTACTGATGAATTAAGGGTTTATTTTAATTCATTGAGAGAAAGTGGTATTAAAATTGCTGTACTTTCTAACAGTAAGGAAATAAGAAGCAAGACTTTCTGCGAAGAAATGGGTATTCCATATTATTACAGAGCTAAAAAACCAGCTACAGAGGGTATGAAAAAGCTATTGAAGAAAATAGGTTCTAAGGCTGAAAATTCTGTTATTGTAGGTGACCAGATTTTTACAGATGTGTGGTGTGGCAACAAGTGTGGGGTTTATTCTGTACTTGTGAAACAGGTAAGTCCAAAAGACGAACTTATAACTGCACCTAAAAGACCTTTTGAAAAAATAGTGTTGTACTTTTATTTGAGAAGAAAGAGAAAAGAGGAGAACAATGGTTGATAATTCAGTAAAGGGAAAGACAGCTGTTTACGGTGTTATAGGCTGTCCTATAGAACATACATTTAGTCCGGCTATTCACAATACAATGGCAAAGACTTTAAATAAAGATATGATTTATGAGGCTTTCAGAGTAGAAAAGGATAATCTTGAAAGTGCTATAAAAGGTGCTTACAGTTTAGGTATAAAGGGGCTTAATGTAACTGTACCTCACAAAGTAGAAGTTATGAAATGCCTTTGTGACATTGACAAAAGAGCTAAGGTTATTGGGGCTGTAAATACTCTTAAATATACAGAGAATGGCTATGTGGGCTACAACACAGATATTATTGGTGTGTACTATGCTATAAAAAACAAGGGCTTTGATGTAAAGGGTAAGACAGTTCTTCTTCTTGGTGCTGGTGGTGCAGGTAATGCTTGTGGTGTTATGGCTGCCGACAATGGTGCTAAAATGCTCTACATTGCAAACCGTACTGTATCAAAGGCTGACAAATTGGCAGAAAGCATAAGAGCTGAATATCCAGATACAGAAATTAAAACTTTATCTATTGATGATATTTATGATATTCCCAATGTAGATATAGTTTTGAATGCTACAGTAATTGGTTTTGGAGAAAACAAGGGATTAAGTCCTATAAAGGATACTGGTTTTTACAAGGCTAAAGGCGTGGAAATGGTGTTTGATGCTATATATTCTCCATGGGAAACTCAGCTTTTAAAGGACTGTAGAAAAGAGGGCATTACCGGTATAAACGGCTTTGATATGCTTGTGTATCAGGCTGTTGCAGCAGAGGAAATTTGGTTTGATGAAGAAATTGACCCTCAGCTTACAGAAAAGGCAAGAAAAGAGTTAAGTGATTTTTACAGGGAGAATAACTGATGAAGATTAACAACAAGGATAAAAATATTGTTCTCATAGGTTTTATGGGAAGTGGCAAAACAAGTGTGGGCAAAAGACTTTCCCTTGTGCTTAAAAGAGAATTTATAGACACAGATGATTTCATTGAAAAAAGAGAAGGAATGACTATTAATGAAATTTTCAAAGAATTTTCTTATTAAGTCCCAAAAAAAAGACAGCCATAGCATATCAAGCTACAAACTGCCTTTCATTTATTTTTAATAATCTTTACCTTTTCAATTTTTTTAATTTCTGTTAATTATTTTATAACCATTCTATAAATTTTAATTTTCCCGAACAACTATTATATTTTCACATTCCATATAGCCTTCAGGTTTTCTTTCTGTTATTATTGTTGCTCTACCAAACTGCTGGAATGTTACTGGGCTTATTTTGTCAAATTTTGACTGATCAACCAAAACATAGCATTCTTTACACTGCTCCATTGCCTTATTTTTTACAAGTGCTTCACTTGTATCAGGAGTTGTAAAACCTGCTTTTTTCGTTAAACCATTTGTTCCAAAAAAACCTTTCGTAAAGTGAAATTTCTTAAGAGATGCTGCTGCATATCCTCCAACAAGAGCTTCTGTTGAACCTTTTAATTCTCCCTCAATAAGAATAACTTTGTTTCCCTGCAACGCAAGTTTTTTTGCGTGAGTTACTGCATTAGTTACAAAAACAGATTTGCTGTTATTTAAGTAACCTAACATATAGCCTGTTGTTGTTCCTGCGTCTATATATACAAAGTCTCCCTGTTCAACCAGACTTGCAGCATATTCTGCAATAATGCTTTTTTCATCTTTATTCTTTTCAACTCTCTGATCAACCGATGGTTCTTCAGTGATTACTGTTTCTTCAAGAGCGATTGCACCACCGAAAACTTTTGTCAACTTCCCTGCATTATGCAATGCAATAATATCACGTCTGATAGTTGATTCTGATACATTAAGAACTTCTTTTGCTTCAGTTACTGTAATGCTTTTCTTCTTATTTACCAACTCTAATAATAATTTATGCCTTTGTTCTGTTAACATTTTTCCTCCGTGATGGATAAATAATCCACAAAAGCAGTGCCCAAGGTTAATTTTGAGCACTGCAAATATTTTTAATTTAAGCTACTTTTTTCTTTAATGCTCCAAGTAATACTGCTGAAACGATTGTGCCTGCAACTAATGCTACAAAGTACATTAATCCGTTTCCAACTACAGGGAACACGAAGATTCCACCGTGAGGTGCCATCAATGTACAATTAAATACCATTGATAATGCTCCTGCTAAGCCTGAACCGATAATACATGCAGGTAATACATGTAATGGATCTGATGCTGCAAAAGGAATTGCACCTTCTGTAATGAATGCAAGTCCCATAATAAAGTTGGTTGGTCCTGCCTCTCTTTCTTCCTTAGTGA
>ENA-ORTF01000943-ORTF01000943.1-human-gut-metagenome-genome-assembly--contig:-NODE-943-length-36388-cov-17.851815_pt1 | contig 36388 bp, 29 predicted proteins | sample MGYA00241908_ERZ509180 | MGnify/ENA primary metagenome ERZ509180 (study PRJEB26280, sample SAMEA2338814) | human gut metagenome | biome: human gut; feature: human-associated habitat; material: faeces... | reverse complement strand
TATCCGCATTAATTATCCTCAGAATTTTCTCTCAATAAACCTACTATTTCATCACCTTTAGAAGCTTTAATAGGTTTTTTCCCCATTCATACATTAATTTCATATGCCATTTTACACTATCGTGTGTGGTGGAATGGGCGACAGGATATCTCCACCGCCCATTATAGGGAAAATGTGAGGTAAAAACAAGATGCGCTTCGCGTCACTGTGTATACGCCTTCTCACCCCTCAACAATCTATCCAGCATATCTGCCACCGGTATCATCGCATTTTTAACCTCTGTACTTGTATTAGTCTGTGCTCCTGCTTCTATAAGCATCGACCTGCCTTTCATATGCAGGCAGTAACGATATGCATTAATATAAATATTCCGTAACAGCCCCGGATAATACGCTTCTCCTAAAAGATACATCTGAAGACTCATTGCCAGATTATCATCTCTGTTTGCATTGTAAAGATAGCCTATATCTCCTTTTGCCTTGCTGTAGCTTATTCCATTAAAAAACATTACCTTTGACATTGTTACTCCATTTTCTTCGGTTACAAGTCTTGTAGTATCCGGAACACCATCCCTGTGAAGGTCTATTACAACCTCAATTGACGGATTTTCTTTCAGTATTTTTGTCACATTTTCTTCTGCATATGTATAAGCCTTGCTTCTGTCAAGCTTCCCATCAATATAATCATACACACTCGTATCATGATAAACATTGTAACCATATGTATTAGTGAGTATATCTGTTAGATAATCTCCAATACCAACTATTGTTGTAGACGTATCTCCTTCAACCGTATCCATAAATCCCTCCTGTGAATGTGTATGAAATATAAGAATCTGCGGAGAATCCGCATTTTTCTCTAATGACAGGTCTTTTGCCAGAAATTCCTCCGGACGCATTATCTGTGTTGTCAGGCTTGTGATGGATGTGACTGTATAGAACTTCATAAGAAAATCATAATTATTTAAATCTGCAATATTATAAACATTTCCAGCTGCATTTTCCTGTATAGGCAAAGGACAAACTTCAGCGCCTGCCTCCACGACCCCCTCATCCGTCTGTGTAGCAGGTTTTTTATCCTCCTTTGCCATGCTAAACATATATTCCGAATCGACCCACACCGAACCTGCATTTTCATCATAATTATCTTCAAAATATGTCTCTACAGGAAACAATGTCTTAACTGCATTTTCATAAATTCTGTTCTGAATATAATATATTAGATTAAAACTATAATTCATCATTATTACCATAAGCATTAAGCCCATGAATATAAACATATACACAGGCCTGTACTTTCTATCACTCATATATCCTCCTTACTTTGCATTACCATTATATTGTATTCACATCAGCCATGAATATGAACACCAACACGGTTAATTGCTTTGGATATTATGATACTTATGTTTCTAATGTCTGAATCAATGTCCTTCGGGGTTACATACATTTTTCCTGCCCCCTGAATAATCCCTTCGGCATCTATAACAGTAGGCACGCCAATTGCAAGCACCGGAACACCTATATTGTCTTTTGTTATTCCTATTCTGTGATTTCCAACACCTGAGCCAGGATTAATTCCCTGGTCAGAAAGTTGTATAGTACTATTTAATCTGTTCACACTTCTTGCAGCAAGAGCATCTATTGCTATGCATACATCCGGCTTTATCTGACTTACAACGCCTTTAATAATTCCTGCAGTTTCAATACCTGTCTGTGCCATAACCCCCGGACTAAGTGTGCATACTCCCGTCTCATCGCCCTCACTTATCTTAATACAAATGTTATCTACAACCTCAGGACCTAATGAATCCGATGTTATATTTCTGTTGCCAAGTCCGATAACAAGAATCTTTTCTGGTTTGACATTTTTATTCATACGCTTTAAAAGCTTAAATATATATCCTGCCAATGTCGATATAACTTCTTTTGCATATTCTTCGTCCCCACCTACAATATCATCTGCTTCTATAGTAAGATAAGTTCCTTTGGGTCTTCCTATCGCGGCTTCGCCCAAATGATTTGTCACCTGCAATTCTGTGACCTTCACTCCCATCCTTGATTTATTGCTTTCTCTTAATCTTATCCCCCTCAGTTTTCCTGTTCCATTCATTGCTTCTTCATTTGCCTCTACTGCAAGGTCAGTTCTTACAACTATATTATCCATTTTTCACATCACCTCCCCAACATATTGTGCAGAAAAATGAAATTTTTATACCAAAATCTTTATTTGGTTCTTGACATATAGATGTTTGTACTATAAAATGTGTGAGTATGTTTACATTAGATCGTCCGTGTCCGGCTTTAATGCGAAACAGATATTATTATTGAATTATGATTTGGAGGTGTACGGATTGGCTAACATTAAATCTGCTAAGAAGAGAGTAATTACAAGTCAGGTAAGAGCTGAGAGAAATAAGGCGGTTAAGTCTAGAGTTAAGACTTATATCAAGAAGGTAGAGGCTGCTGTTGCTGCTGGTGACAAGGCTGCTGCTAACGAAGCTCTCCCTGTTGCTATAGCTGAGATCGAGAAGGCTGCTTCTAAGGGAATCTTCCACAAGAACGCTGCTGCAAGAAAAGTATCTCACATTACTAAAGCTGTTAACGCAATGGCTTAATAAGAATTTTAATAATTTAAAGAACCCGGTGCTGACACCCACTCGCACCGGGTTCTTTTTTATTTACTGTATTTAATTATAATAAGTTCTACTCCCAGCCTGTCATTAAGCCTTCCCTGCTTAACTGCTTCTTCAGTTTTAGCACATTCATTCAATGCATCCAGCAGTGTATTCATCTCAAAATATTTTGCCTGTGCCTGATATTTACCGACAACAAATGGCGCTGCTCCTATCTTTGATGCAATCTCTTTACCTGAAATCCCCCTTGACATAAGATCTTTCACCTGTAATATTCCGTTAAACTGCCTTACTATAAGATAAAGTATTCTCATAGGAGGTTCTTTTAATTCCAACAAATCATAATATAAATCAAGTGCCTGCTGTTGTTTCTTATTTGCAATTGCACTTATCATATCAAATATATGACTTGTTGTCTGTGTTGCGCATACTTTCTCTACATCTTCTACTGTCACAACATCCCTTCCCTGACAATAACTCACAAGCTTCTCTGTCTCCTGTCTTATATAATCCATGCCTGCACCTGTCTTATCAAGTATCAAATCACATGCTTCCCTGCTTATTTTAAGATTATCCTTAGCAAGAAGCCCTGCTATCCATTTTTCAAGAGTAGCAGTTGTCTGTGGCTTCATCTCGCATATATATCCCACAGAATCAACTGCCTTATATACCTTATTACGCTTGTCCACATCTTTTTCTACCATAACAACAACAAGATAATCAGGAATATGTTTAATATAATCTGCAAGCTCATCATTAGAACTTTTCAAAAAACCGGTATTTTCCATAATAACAAGTCTCTTCTGGGCAAAGAAAGGCAGTGTTTCACACACATCAATTATATCCTTAACGCTGGCATTATCCGAATCATAATATGAATAATTCATTGTATCATCACCAGCTATAGCATTCTTTAATCTGTCTCTATACTGCTTCTTAAGATACTCTTCCTCTCCATACAGAAGATATACACTCTTAAATTCACCCTTCTTAATATCATCACTTATGACCTTCAAACCTGCTGCCTCCGTTTCTAATCTTAAACAATAGTATCAGATATGTACAAGTGGTTCAAGTTAAAAATATTTTCTCACAACCTGTTATATATCTTCACAGTTCTATCCTTTCAAAGCTTTAAACACCTCAATTTTATACGAACCATCCCTGACACGCACCGCAATCTCTCCACTTTCGTCTGTCCTATACACTTTTGCTCCAATCCCCAACAATCTCTGTAAAGTTTCTGTATGAGGATGTCCATATGAATTACCTGCCCCACAAGATATCAATGCATTTTCAGGCTTTACATAACTTAAAAATTCTTCTGAACTCGCCCCCTTACTTCCATGATGTCCGACTTTCAATATATTAACTGACATAAACCGTGCTGATTCACCAGCATCTCCTGCCATCCTATTGGCATCCTCAACAATGCACTTTTCTGCCTTCTTTTCCGCATCACCTGTCATAAGCATAGAAAAATATCCATATTCCACAAGATATACAGCAGAATAGTCGTTAGCTGACTCGTAATCGTAACCCTCGCATGGATGCATACACTTAACCAAGAATTCTCCCGATTTAATACTGTCACCCGCATCAGCATAAACAACATTAATACCAGCAGCTTTCAATGTTCTCTCTAACTTCGACATATCATCACCAGCCTGCTTCTTTACTGCCGTAGTTTGCCTGATTCCCGGCAGTACAACAGTACCTATCTCAAATGTGTTATCACACAGTTCAATCAATTCATATATTCCATTAACATGGTCTTTATCCGGATGACTTATAAACACATAATCGAGACTTCTTACACCACAATATTTTAGATAAGTATATATGGTATACCTCCCGACATTCTTCTTGCTTGTGCTTCCTCCGTCAAACAATACATTCATGCCCTCCTTAGTATGCATAACAATTGAATCCCCCTGTCCAACGTCAAGCATGGCAATCTTCATATCTGAATTAATATTGTAATGCAGCCCTGTCAGCACACATACTAATAAAGCAATACATACAGCATCAAATTTTTTATTCATCAATATAATATGTACACATATCCATATAATTAAAACCGCAAAATATAAAAACACCCTTGCAGTATCAGGGGTTCCCGTAACAATGACTGCATATTTAAAATGTGATGACAAACTGCACAGCTTATAATAAAAATCAAGAATATATCCACCTGCTCCCGCAAAAAAATATGCTGCTTCAAGAGATAGCATGCCAGCAATTCCCGTAAATATACCGCTTATCATTATCAACGACATAAGTGGAATTACTATAACATTAAGAAACAGGCTTATTGCAGGAATCTGCCCAGATATAATAAGAATTACCGGAAGTGTCGCAATTGTAACACACATGCCTGTAATAACCGAATCTGCGATTCTGAATAAAATTAATTGAAAAAATCCTGCATTCTTTTTATCAGGACGTCTTATATATATAAGAATAGTTCTATCATCAGACAGTATGGGTTTAATATATATAATTCCTGCCACAGCAAGAAATGACAACCAAAAAGCTGAATTTATAAGATTATATGGATTAATCCACAGAAGAATAACACTTGCTATCCCTAATGTATTAGCCATATCACTGGTTCTTCCAAGCACGTCTGCCAGCATATATACAAGAATCATTATTACAGCACGGCTGGCAGATGCACTATAACCTGTCATGCACAAATATGAAATAATAAGAAATGTACTAAAACATGCAGATGCGATTCTTGCAATTCTCTTCTTTAACCAGTCATATATAAACATTCCAACAAGCGAAACATGAAGTGCACTTATTGCCAAAATGTGGGAAATTCCATTCTTCTGATACATTCTCTTTACATCATCATCAAGCCCTGACCTGTCACCTAACACAATCGACTGCATAATTCCTGCATTCTGCTCAGAATATACATTTTTGTAAATATTTTTTATGGAATCTGCAAATCTGTAAATGCTGGAAATATAACTACTTCCAGACTGTATATTCACAATATCTGACAAATCTGCACAATAATTAAATCCAAGTGATGTATAATATTTTCTGGCATTAAACTGCCCTTCATTAGATGGTATGTTAAAATCCTTTAATGTTACTTTAATCTTAACTTCATCCCCTGGATTGGCAAATCTTTTTTCTGAGTATACTACCAAACCGCTTTTAAACTGCCTGCCCCATGAATCCGGCATAACAAAGGCATTTCTTATATACACCGCATAACCGTTTTCTGACTGTTTAATATCTGCTATGTATCCATTTACATAAGCAATATGTGTTTTATCTGACAATTGCCCCTGATAGCATAGCTTTTCCATACTTACTTCAGTTCTTAGGCACATAATTGGAAACATCATGATAAAAATCACATAAAAACCAGGAATTCCTGTTTTCTTAAGATATATAAGGAATCCAGTAAACACCATTATTCCCACTATAATAACGATATATAACTTAGCATATAATGACAAATATACTGCAGCAATGCTCATAACTGCTGCCACAAAAAATGGTCTCTTCAATAATATCCTTTCCAGAAACGACCATTAATTATCAGATAAATCTTTTTTTACAAGTTCATTATTCATATAAAATACTGTATCAAGGCTAATTGCATCTCTATACATCAGATTAGAATTTCCCTTGACAAGTATCTTAACGCCATCAATTCCTTCCAGTCCTGAAAGGGAATTAACAATTGAATATATAGTCACATTGCTCTTTGCATTAACCATATCAGTTGCAAATTCCTGACTGAGATTAACATAACATATCCTGTCGACAACAGATATACTAAGCAGCTTGGTATTCGACGGAATACTCTGATAACACCCCGACTCTGTTGTTCCTTTAATAAGCTGTTCCATTACAACCTTCTCAACAGATACATTCTTATTATAACAGATTCTCTTGCTGTTCTTTACAAGGGCATCTCCTGACTTGTTAGCAAAATACAGATTAATCGTCTTCCACTTCACATCAGCCATAGCACCTTCCTGTGTATCTACAAAATCCTCATCACTCATATTTCCTATGATTGTTCCATCTTCATACACAGCATCCTTACCATCAACATAAAATCTAACATATAGAACATCACTTATCTGTGATAATTCTTTAACAACTGCTGCCCTGTAAAGTACTTCGGTACTTGGTTTCATTCCATAATAAGAGCTGTCATAATAGACACCTGCGTATATTCCATTAATTTCAACCGTTGGCTGCGATACAGACACCGGCTTAATTATGCTTGTATGCCTGCCTTTTGCAACATTCATTTTTTCAAGGAGTTCATTTGCAACTGAAACAGCGTCCTGACTTTCAATGTATACTCTGCCTTCAGTTAGTGATGTTCCGTCTTCATTAAGGAAATATACAGAATATGCAGTTCCCTTCTTCTGCGAAGAACATGAAACAGTTATAAATGTTACTGCAATAACAATTATAACGGATGTCAATTTCATAATAGCTTTCCTTATATGTCCCATCATAACTGCTCCTTTCCTATCCTGATATTCTTAACAGCTTATAAATATGTCCAATGGCATACTTCCGCCTGCATTACTGCTGGTTTTCAACATAATTAAGAGGTATTCTCATTGTAAATGTTGTTCCTATATTTTCCTCACTATGAACCTTAATAGTTCCATGATGCATAAGAATTATGTTTCTTACAATAGCCAGTCCAAGTCCTGTTCCGCCCGTTTCACGCGACCTTGCCTTATCTACCCGGTAAAATCTTTCAAATATTTTATTAATACTTTCCTCTGGTATTCCTATGCCTGAATCTTCAACTCTTATATAAAAATATTGATAATCTGCATTCAGTGAAACATGTACCCATCCATCTTCGACATTGTATTTGATAGAATTCTCAACAAGGTTGGATATAACCTGTGTCATCTTAACTTCGTCAATCTGTGCAACAACCGGTCTGAAACTTTCAAAAAGCAGTTCAATATTCTTTTTCTGTGCTAATGGCTTAACTCTCTTGAGGGTCATCTCTAACAAATCATTCATATTAACAGATGTAATATTAAGTGTTGCAACAGATTTATCCATTCTGACAAGAGTAAGTAAATCTTCTATAATCTTACTTTCTCTGTCTATTTCACTTACAATATCCTGCATGAACTCCTGATACACTTCTATTGGCACATTTTCCTGCGTATTAAGAGACTCCGCCAATACTTTAATCGAGGTTATAGGTGTCTTTAATTCATGTGACACATTCGAAACAAATTCTGCTCTGGACTGGTCTGTTTCATTAGCTCTGTCCATTATATTATTAAAATCATCTGCAATCTCACGTATTTCGGTATAACTCCTGACAGGGATTCTTTCATCAGTATGCCCTGCACTTACATTTGAAACAATATCAAGCACCCTTTTTACAGGCCGGTTAAGAAAATATATGCCTACGATAAGTAATGCCAGACATATTGTTATAATAACCAGTTTAATATTATTATTCTGACTGTTCACATCGTGAAACATTGCATCTATCTCTGTGTAATCAAGATCAGCTACAAGAACGGCTATAAATGTACCTGAATCATTGTATACCGGAACAGCAGCCTGTATATTACCCGTTTTCTTATCATAGCCGGAACTGTTCTTATGATTACTGAATATATCGAATACCCTTGGATTAAGAATTGTCTTATTAGTATCAATAGAATATGTGTCAACACTGACAACATAATTAAGATTAACAATTCTTATTCTTATCTGATTAAGTGCCGAATAACTGCTGAGTCTGCTGTTCATATCATTATTCTCAGCTGCTTCCAGACTTTCATAATTAGAATATTCTGCTGCAATAAGAACCGCTTCATTCTGTATAACCGCAGTCTGTCTTGTAATTACAGACTGCCTGTAAATATACTCAAAACCTTCAAATGTACAGATTACCGCTGTTGCAACTATTACCGCCATAACTGCGAACTGTCTTGTTGAATATTTATTTATGAACCTGAAAAATGACTCAAACTCTCTGTCAAAAAAGATTTTCCTATGGTCATTTCTTTTTTTAATCTTATTAAACATTAAAATAGTAACCTACTCCCCACTTAGTGTGAACATACTTTGGTTCACTCGGATTATCTTCAATCTTCTCACGAAGTCTTCTCATATGGACATCAACCGTTCTGCCGTCACCTGAATAATCCTGTCCCCACACAGCTTTAAGAAGATTATCCCTGCTGTATACCTTTCCTGGATTAACTGCTAACAATTCAAGAAGATCAAATTCCTTAGCAGTAAGATTAATAGGTCTTCCTGCAATATACAGATTACGGCTGTCACAATCTATCTTCATATCACCCGCATTAATAATATTGCTCTTTGCTGCTTTCTTCTCTGTCACAGCATTTCTTCTTAAAATAGCTTTCATCCTCGCCTTAACTTCAAGAATATTAAATGGTTTTGTAATATAATCATCTGCACCATACTCAAGGCCAAGAATCTTGTCCATGTCATCGCCTTTAGCTGTCAGCATAATTATAGGCACATCTGAAAACTCTCTTATCTGCTGGCATACTGATAATCCATCAAGCTTGGGAAGCATAATATCAAGAAGGATTATGTCATATTCATTGTTTTTAGCATACTCGAGAGCTTCTTCACCATCATATGCGCAGTCTACAACACTATAATCCTGCATAAGACTGAACTTAAGTCCCTTAACAATCATTTTCTCATCATCAACAACTAAAACTCTGCCTGCCATAATCTACTCCTTTTACTCTCTTTGCATATGCATCTTATCATACGCAAATATAATTCTTTATCTTATTAAATGCTGCTTCCTTAATTCCAGACACTTTCATTATATCTTCTATTGTCTGGAATCTGCCATTATCTGTCCTGTATCTTACTATATCTGCCGCCCTTGAACTTCCAATTCCCGGCAGTGTCATAAGCTCACTTTCTGTAGCTTTATTAATATTAACAATCCCCTCTGTCTGTTCTTCTATAACAGAAATATCCTCTCCATATGCCGGAATATATATCCGTTCCCCATCAGCAACAAGTGCTGCAAGATTAACTGCAGACATATCAGCCGAATCATCAGCACCACCAGCCATTGCCACTGCTTCATACAGCCTTGTTCCCTTCAGGCACTTTACAACACCTGGAGAATTAACATGTCCACATATATACACATATATGTCTTCAAATGATGATTCACTTTCCATATGCCAGCTGTCTTCTATACTACTTGATACGACATTATCTGCAAATGTATTCTCTGACACTGAAGCGTTCTTTCTTCCTGCCAGATATATCAATCCGGTTATAATCAGAAAAACTGCACATATTCCGTATTGTACAGCCCTTTTGTGTTTTTTATATAATTGTCTGTATTCCATGTACACTCTCCTTAAGCATTACCCTTTGGAGATTCCTTTTGCGTACTTTTCTATTTTACAAAATTGTACTATCGAATACAAGCCTAATTTGCCTATAATTGTTTACACTTTTTTCGTTCTTTGGTAAAATGTTACTATTACCGGCTAAGGGAGGGAAGCCATGAATTCATCAAAGAAATCAATTCTTAATTCTAACTTTACATATCTTGCTGCCTTTGTACTTCCAGTTATAATGATGATGGCACTGTACTATACAAGAGGCATATTCCCATGGGGAAACGAATGTTATCTGAGGTCTGACATGTATCATCAGTATGCGCCATTCTTTTCAGAACTGTGGCACAAGATAAGAAATGGTGAAAGTCTTACTTACTCATGGAATATAGGAATGGGAACTAACTTCACATCTCTGTTCGCATATTACCTTGCAAGTCCATCTAACTGGTTCGTTGCACTTTTTCCACAGAAATACACTATAGAGATAATGAATGCATTTATAATACTTAAGATAGCTGGCAGCAGTCTTTCTTTAACGTATTATCTTACTAAACACAATAATAACAAGCATGTAATTGCTGCCATATTCGGTATGTTCTATGGAATGTCCGGCTTCATTGCGGCATACAGCTGGAATATTATGTGGCTTGACTGTGTTATTCTGATTCCACTTATCATGCTTGGACTTGAACGACTTGTTAATGAGAACCGCTGCATATTCTATTGCATAACTCTAGGATTATGTATATTTACTAATTATTATATTGCAATCATGGTATGCCTTTCAGTAGTAATTTACTATGTTGTTCTTATGATTGCTTATAACGGTATTAAAAGCCCTATGCAGTATGTGAAGAAATTTATTAATTTCTGTGTATATTCACTGCTTGCCGGTGGACTGGGAGCGTGTCTTCTTCTGCCTGAATTCTATACATTTTCACTTTCAGCCTCAAGCGACACGACATTCCCTGATAAGCTTATTTCTTATTTCAGCATATTATCAATGCTCACAAGACAGCTTATCAACATTCCGGTTCATTTAGGACTGGATCATCTGCCTAACATATACTGCGGCGTTGCTGTTTTTGTACTGCTACCGCTTTATATTATGTGCAGCAAAGTCAATGCACGTGAAAAGATTGGCAAATGTGTCATCCTGCTTATCTTCCTGACAGCATTTAACTTAAATATACCTAACTATATATGGCATGGTATGCATTTTCCTAACAGCCTGCCTTGCAGACAGTCATTCATATATATATTCTTCCTGCTTGCAATGTGCTATGAAGCTGTTATTAACCTTAAGAATTCTACTAACAGGCAGCTTGGTGCATCATTATGGATTGCAATTGGTCTTCTGCTTATTATGGAAGAACTTTTTATTAACTCAGAGACTGAATATTCATTTAAGAGTGTATATATAAGTGGAATATTTATTCTTATATATGGTCTGTTAATGTTTATTCATAACAACGCCAAGTTCAAGATTCCTGTCGTTCTTATGCTTACATTCTCAGTATCAATCATTGAATGTACAATGAATATGGACGCAACCGGTATTGGAACAACAAGCCGTACATCATATCTTCTTGATTATGATGCCGTAAAGACTGTTACAAAAACCGTATCTGATAATGACACATCCTTCTATAGAATGGATAAGCTTTTTGGAGCGCGTTCTAAAAATGATGGTGCATGGCATAATTACCGAACTGTTTCAACATTTTCATCAACATGCAATGCAGGGATGTCAAAGCTTTACAACCTTATAGGAATGGAAAATTCAACTAATGCATATGGCTGCAATGGTCTTACCGCTGTTACTGATTCTCTTTTCTCTGTAAAATACACTATTTCTAACCGACTTTTAGTTGAAAGTGATATAAGAAATTATTATACAGGCAGCGATGGTGAATTTGTGTATAAGAATAATTACACACTTCCTATTGGTTATGCGATTAACAGTTCAACAGCATATGACCTTGTTATGGCTAAGAATAACAATGGTATTGAGAACCAGAATCTTCTTATTCAATCTCTTACCGGAATAAGTGATGTATTTGAATATACTACTTCATTCCCTACTGAAGCCGATTGTATTATCACACCTTCAAAGAGTGGTCATATGTACCTGTCAGTTGCGAATAAATCTGTTGATTCCGTAACTGTTACTATTAATAACACAACCACTTACACCTACAATAATATAAAGAGCAATAACCGGATTCTTGATATTGGTTATGTCCACGACACAGATACTGTCGAAGTAACTTCTGATACCGGCGGAATGAATCTTTCTGTATACACACTCGATGAAGACAAATTCATCAGGGCTTACAATAAACTCAATTCAGAAAGCTATCAGGTTGAGAATTTCTCTGATACTAAGTTTACAGGAACTCTTACTGCTTCCTCAGACAAAGCAATATTATTCTCTATTCCATACGATGGTGGCTGGTCTGTGTATATTGATGGCAAGAAAGCTGACACTTATGCCTGGGAAAATGCATTGTTATGTGTTGACGTAAGTGCCGGAACTCATACCGTTGTATTAAAATATCGTCCTGTTAATTTAATATTGGGTTGCGTTATTACTACACTTTGCATTATTATATTGATTGGCATTTATCTTGCCAGCTGCTTTATTAAAGCAGAAAAAGTAAATATGGCACATTTTCCGTTAGTTATCAGAAAATATCTTGATGATCCGTCTCTTACTAACAAAGATATTAAGAAACTGTCTGATGATAATATAGAAAGTTCTATTCTTGATGATATGGATGATTTCGAGAATCTTGAATCACCTGATATTGATGATGAACTTACTGACAGTCTTCTCTCTTCTATTGAAGATGAAGAAGATAATTTTAATGAAGAAAATACAGATATTTAATTCAAGGAGGATTTATAAATGAAATTATGGGGTGGACGATTCACCAAAGAAACTAATGAGCTTGTTAACAACTTCAACGCATCAATTTCATTTGACCAGAAGTTCTATAAGCAGGATATTGAAGGAAGTATTGCACATGCTACTATGCTCGGCAAGCAGGGAATTATTCCTGAAAGCGAAAGTGAGCAGATTGTAGAAGGTCTTAAGGGAATTCTTGCTGATATTGAATCAGGAAAGCTTGAAATCACTGATGAATACGAGGATATCCATACATTTATGGAGGCTACTCTTATTGAGAGAATTGGTGATGCCGGAAAGAGACTTCACACAGGACGAAGCAGAAATGACCAGGTTGCTCTTGATATGAGACTTTTCACAAGACAGGAAGTTCTTAATACTGATGCTGAGCTTAAAGAGCTTATGGCTGTTATCTTAAGAATCATGAAAGAAAACACTCATACATTCATGCCTGGATTTACTCATCTTCAGAAGGCACAGCCTGTTACTGTTGCTCATCATTTCGGTGCATATTTCGAAATGTTCAAGCGCGACAGAAGCAGACTTCACGATATATATGAAAGAATGAATTACTGCCCTCTTGGTGCAGGCGCACTTGCAGGAACAACTTATCCATTAGACAGAGAACTTACTGCTTCTCTTCTTGGTTTCTACGGCCCAACACTCAACAGTATGGATTCTGTTTCTGACAGAGATTATCTTATTGAATTCTTATCTGCATTATCAACTATCATGATGCATTTAAGCCGTTTCTCTGAGGAAATATGCATCTGGAATTCTAATGAATACAGATTCATAGAACTTGATGACGCTTTCAGTACAGGAAGCTCTATTATGCCTCAGAAGAAGAACCCTGATATTGCAGAGCTTGTAAGAGGTAAGACAGGCAGAGTATATGGTGCTCTTATAAGTCTCCTTACAACAATGAAGGGTATTCCTCTTGCTTACAATAAAGATATGCAGGAGGATAAGGAATTATCATTTGATGCATTTGACACAGCTAAAGGTTGCATCAGCCTTTTCAAGGGCATGATTGATACTATGAAATTCAACAACAAGAGAATGGAAGCTTCAGCAAAGAACGGCTTCACTAATGCTACTGATGCTGCTGACTATCTTGTTAAGAAGGGGGTTCCTTTCAGAGAAGCCCACGGTATTGTCGGTCAGCTTGTTCTTATGTGCATTGAGAAGAATATCGCACTTGATGACCTTTCACTTGACGAATACAAGGCTGTAAGCCCTGTATTTGATGAAGATATCTACGAGGCAATCAGCCTTCAGACTTGTGTAGATAAGAGACTTACTCTTGGAGCTCCTGGTCCAGAGGTTATGAATAAGGTTATTGCTATATATGATAAATATATGGATGAGAATTAGTTTCGGGGTTGTACAGTCTGTGAGTTAAGCATTAGTGCCAACTTTAGGTAAGCTGACCTAGTGGCTGTAAATGCCGCCATATACAGAGTTTATTACGGTGTAGGAAATCAAACGCGCTTCGCTTGAACGAGATTTCCTGCACCGAACTTTTGTATATAGCGGCATTAACACCCACACGGTAAGCTTACATGCAGTTGTCGCTAACGCTTAACTCACAGACACTACCACCACGAATTACCGATTTTGATTCATGCCATATGTCTCCAGTATAAAAAAATGGTATGGATAATCCCATACCATATTCTGACTAACAAAGTGAACTCGCTGGTCAAATTATTCTTTCAAATGTAGTCTCGACAATCCAAAAACAATTTAACTAACTATCCATTTATATTTTAGAAAAATATACTTTTTTATCGGTGGTCATGTCGAAGAAGTGCTTCACACCATCACAACTAAATTGTAAGCTGTCCGTGTGGGTGTTATGCCGCCATATACAAAAGTTCGGTGCTGGAAATCTCGTTCAAGCGAAGCGCGTTTGATTTCCAGCACCGTTATAAACTCTGTATATGGCGGCATTTACAGCCACTAGGACCGCTTACCTTAGTTGTGATGGTGTGAAGCACTTCTTCGACTCCCCAACCGTTAAAATCATACTCTTATCTTAGTTCCCTTAGTATCCCTGTGTGCCGTCTTCATCTTGGCAAAGCTGATACTCTTGCCCTTATATTCCATTGTGAACTCATCACCTTCTGTAAGCAGGAATACATCTTCTATATAATCATCTTTTGAAAGCTTGATTCCTCTTACGCCAACAGCACTCTTCTTCTTCATTGGAATGTCTGTTAATGGGAACTTTAAGAACACTCCATTTTCTGTCTGTACAATTACATTCTGGTTGCTCTCGACAACCTCTTCTTCCTTGATTTCTCCATCAAGTGAGAACTTTGAATAAATCTCTACTCTTGCGTCTGTTGAATACATTCCGATTAGCTTGTCGTCATCTGCTAATTTTGTACATGCAACTGTACGCTTTGCAACCTGGAATTCTTCGCTGTCTACAAGCTTCATCATTCCTTGTCTTGTGACAAAAAGCATTTTCTGATTCTTAAGTCGTTCAAATGGAGTAATGTACACAATTATCTCCTTAGAGCTGTCATAGTTACACAGATTATCAATCGGTGTGCCTTTATCTCTGAACTTAGTGAATGGCAGATCCTTTATCTTTAACTGGTGCAGATCTCCCGTATCAGTAAATATGCAGATTTTATCTGTGTTCATTACCGGAATGACATATTTGTTCTCATTAAATACAGCATCTTTATTTCTCTCAAATGCAGCCATATCAATGGTTCTTGCATATCCGAATCTATCCATAATAAACATAACTTCCATCTCTGGAATCTTCTTTTCCTCAAATACAGCAGCTTCTCCGTCTTCAATTACAGTTCTTCTTGCAACACCATATTCCTTCTTAATATTAAGAAGGTCAGACTTGATAACCTTAGCCATCTCTTTTCTGCTGCCAAGTATCTTTTCATACTTCTCAATCTTCTTGACACATTCATCATATTCTTTCTGAAGATTAAGAATTTCAAGGCCAATCAGCTTGTACAGACGCATTTCTAATATTGCACCAGCCTGTCTCTCTGTGAAATCAAGACCTGAAGCCTGCTTTTTTGACTGCTCTGACTTAAACTTGATTCCCTCAACATTACCATTAACAAGGCAGTCCTTAGCCATCTTAAGATTAGCACTGCCTCGTAATATCTCGATAATAAGGTCAATAATATCACATGCTCTTATAAGACCTTCCTTAATCTCCCTGTTAACCTTCTCCTTTTCAAGAAGTGTTGTGTACTTTCTTGTAGCAAGCTCATACTGAAAATTAATGTGGTGTTTTATTATATCCTTAATACCTAAGGTCTCAGGTCTTCCATCAACGATAGCCAGCATATTTACGCCAAATGTATCTTCCAACTTGGTCTTCTTGTAAAGAAGATTTTCAAGGTTCTTGACATCTGCATTCTTCTTAAGTTCAAGGACAATTCTTATTCCTTCCTTAGAAGATTCATTGGAAATGTCGACAATATCGGTAGTTTTCTTAGTTTCTATAAGGCTTACTACATCAGATATAAATTTACCTATGTTAGCACCAATCATTGTATATGGAATCTCTGTAATAACAAGCTTGTCCTTCTCAGAACGGTTCTTGGCAGGCTCGAATACGACCTTGCCTCTTAACTTAATCTTACCTGTTCCAGTCTCATATATTGCACCAAGCTCGCTTTTATTAATTACAATTCCACCTGTAGGAAAATCCGGTCCAAGGCAGAGCTGCATAAGCTCGTCTGTTGTGATATCCTCATTATCCATATATGCACATACTACATCAACAACCTCTGAAAGATTGTGTGGAGGGATATTAGTTGTCATACCAACCGCAATACCATCTGCACCATTTACAAGCAGATTAGGTACTCTTACAGGAAGAACCTCAGGCTCTTTTTCTGTCTCATCAAAGTTAGGCACGAAATCCACAACATTTTTATCAAGGTCAGCAAGATATACGTCCTGTGTGAACTTTTTTAACTTAGCTTCTGTATATCGCATAGCGGCAGCTCCGTCACCTTCGATAGAACCGAAGTTTCCGTGTCCGTCAACAAGAGCCATACCCTTCTTAAAATCCTGTGAAAGTACAACGAGTGTCTCATATATTGAACTGTCACCATGTGGATGGTATTTACCCATTGTATCACCAACGATACGTGCAGACTTTCTGTGAGGCTTGTCGTAATTAAGCCCCAACTGGTCCATGGCATACAGCACTCTTCTCTGTACCGGCTTTAAACCGTCCCTTACATCAGGAAGTGCTCTTGCTGTAATAACGCTCATGGAATAATCTATATAGGACTTCTGCATAACCTCAGAATACTCAGTCCTTATAATCTTCTCAGCCATTTTCTACTCCTTTAGCTTTTACGCATCAATCTCAGCTTCATTAGCATGCGTATATATAAATTCTCTTCTAGGTGGTACATCTGTACCCATAAGCATTGCTGTAACCTCAGTTGCAAGCCTTGCGTCCTCAATCTCAACCTGCTTTAAAATTCTTGTTTCAGGATTAAGAGTTGTCTCCCATAGCTGGTCAGGATCCATCTCTCCAAGACCTTTGTATCTCTGAAGTGTAAATGTTCCTGACGTATGCTTCTTTCTGTAATCCTCAAGTGCCTTGTCATCATATAGATATTCACCCTCGCCCTTCTTAGGAACAACCTTATAAAGAGGTGGTGTAGCAATATATACATGTCCCTGATTAATAAGCTCAGGCATGAATCTGTAGAAAAATGTAAGAAGCAGTGTATCAATATGTGCTCCATCCACATCGGCATCAGTCATGATAATAATCTTATTATATCTTAATCTGCTAATATCAAAGTCATTACCGTAGCCCTCTAAGAATCCACAGTTGAATGAATTAATCATTGTCTTAATCTCGGCATTGGCAAGTACCTTATCAATACTTGCCTTTTCAACATTAAGAATCTTACCTCTGATTGGAAGAATTGCCTGAGTTCTTCTGTTTCTTGCAGTCTTTGCTGAACCTCCAGCTGAATCTCCCTCAACAATGAACACCTCACATTCCTCCGGATTCTTGCTCTCACAGTTGGCAAGCTTTCCGTTGCTGTCTATAGAGAACTTCTGCTTTGTAAGCATATTTGTCTTAGCCTTTTCTTCTGCTTTTCGTATCTTCGCAGATTTTTCAGCACATGCAATTACAGCGTTAAGGTCGTCCAAATGTCTGTCGAAATAAAGCTGTACCTCGTCTCCTGTTACATTTGCAACAACTGTACCAGCATCCGGATTATCAAGCTTGGTCTTGGTCTGTCCCTCAAATCTTGGTGCAGGGTGCTTAACTGCAACAACTGCAGTCATACCATTTCTTACATCAAGACCTGTAAAATTCGCATCCTTATCCTTTAAGATGCCAAGTTCTCTCGCATACTGGTTGATAATCATTGTAAACTTGGTCTTAAAGCCTGTAATATGCGTTCCACCCTCCTGAGTGTATATGTTATTACAGAAGCCAAGAATATTTTCCTCAAATTCATTAACAAACTGAAATGCTACTTCAACCTCAATATCTTCCTGCTTCTTCTTAAAGTAGACGATATCGCATACTGTCTCTTTGCCATTGTTAAGGTCTTTGATATATGCCTTAAGTCCGTCAGGCTCATGAAAAGTTTCCTTATCCTCGCTGCCCTTTCTCTTATCTTCAAACTCAATTGTAAGCCCCGGATTAAGATATGCAGTCTCATGAAGCCTGCTCTTTATCGCGTCTGCTTTGAATCTTGTCTTTTCAAATATTTCTCCATCAGGAAGAAATGTAACAGTTGTACCAGTATCATTTTTTCTGCATGTACCAATCTTTTCAAGTGGCGCTGTTGCTTTTCCACGCTCGTATCTTTGCTTGTACACACCACCATCAACTCTTATCTCAACCTCAAGCCATACAGAAAGTGCATTAACTACAGATGCACCAACGCCGTGAAGTCCTCCTGATATCTTATATCCGCCATCTCCGAACTTGCCGCCTGCATGAAGTACTGTAAATACAACCTCAACCGCAGGTATTCCGGCTTTAGGATGGATTCCGATAGGAATACCTCGTCCATTATCCTTGATAGTTGCTGTTCCATCATCATTAAGAGTTACATTTATCTGTGTACAAAAACCCGCAAGATGTTCATCCACTGAATTATCCGCAATCTCATATATAAGATGATTAAGACCTTTTGTTCCGACACTTCCAATATACATACCAGGTCTCATTCTTACCGCTTCAAGGCCCTCCAGTATAGATATACTGTTAGCATCATATTTATTAGCTGCCATTATTAATTACTCTCCTCTTTACTTTCCAAAATACGCATTGAAAGTATCCTCAAAGCTGCTTCCCAACGTATACGCATCCTGAATACTTAATTTCTTCCATTCGCTATTATTAAATTCCATATATATACCAGCTTCATATTTCTCAAAATCAGTATTAAACTGCTCTAACTTTCTCTTTTCAAGAATTGCAGACTTATTAACCTCAGTCTTAGCCTTATCATTATCCGATGTACATCTTATAATGTAATATCTGCCTGCTGACTCAACTATACTGCTCATCTCACCAGTAGACAGATTGAATGCTGCTTTTTCAAATGCTGCATCCATCTCGCCACGTTTCAGTTCGTACTCATATTCGCCATCCGCATTGTACTCCTTGGCAACAGCAAAGAATGAACTTCCTGAATTCACAAGATTATATGCTTTATTAATATCTTCCTCTGAATCTGATACAATATACTGGATATCAATAACTCTTGCCTCATCTGCGCTTACTTCAATATCCATGCTGGAAGTAAGGTCATCGTAGAGTTTCTGTGCTATTGCAAATTCAGTAAACATTGTATTCAGTTTATCCTTAGTTATTCCTGTACTGCTTATCTGCGATTCAGTTAATTCATTGTAAAATGCATCAACAGCCTTACCCACAGAATCTTTTTCTTCTCTTCCAAGCACAACACCGCGTTCCTTAGCCTTAACATTCATAGCCTTGACGCGCATTAACTTACTCTTAATCTGGTCCTTAATATAGCTTTCAAAATCAGCATCACCAATTTTCTCTCTCCATATATTACTGCCAAACATTTCCTCATATTCCTTCTTCACATCAGACATGAGAATATCTGCCTCGCATGTATTAGTTGTCTTCTGTCCTGCTGTCTTAATAAGCTCACCGCTCTTCATTCCTGTTGTGAAATATATCAGACGTCCATTAAAGAACTTAATATATCCTGCAACTAACAGAACTACAACAAGAATAACTGCTAATATAATAAATGTTTTTTTTCTTCTTTTCATATTCTATCCTCTTTAATTATTTGTGATATGGCTCATTCTTCATAATCCTGTAAGCCCTGTATATCTGTTCCAAAAGAATAACTCTCATAAGCTGGTGTGGAAATGTCATCTTTGAAAAACTCAGCTTATAATCAGCTCTCTTAAGTACTGCATCTGCAAGTCCCAAAGAGCCTCCTATTACAAATGTTATGTTACTTGTTCCTTCTATTCCAAGTCTTTCAATCTTTTCTGATAGTTCAACAGAATCAAGCATTTTCCCTTCTATTGCAAGTGCACATACATAAGCATCATCTTTAATGGCAGAAAGGATTCTCTCCCCTTCCTTATTCTTAATCTGTTCATTGACTATATCACTTGCATTATCCGGTGTTTTCTCATCAGGTAGTTCAACAATATCAAGCTTACAGTATCTTGAAAGTCTCTTAGAATACTCTTCAACTGCCTGGGTATAAAACTTTTCCTTAATCTTGCCTACACATACAACATTTATACGCATCTGTACTATCCTTCCACGAAGAAATATCCGCCATTATCAAGCCTGAATACTTCTAACTGCTCAAGAAGTTCATCATTGCTTAAGTCAGATACATCCATTCCCTCATCATCCATCACTTCTCTTAATTCTTTAATATCCTTGCAGTATACCGCCATACAGTCCTCTAAGAATTCCTTAGCTTCCTCTAAATCATATGCAACAGGCTCATCGAAAAGCTGTTTCTGATCTCTTAAAAACACCTTCGCACACTCATCAATATGTTTATCCATAACTTAAATCTCCTTATCTTATCTCTTTAAATTGCTCTCTTAATGTTCCTTCTACCCATCCCGTTACGAAACGCCCATGTTTCTTAACATCATCTACAGCTTTCTCCATAACATATGAGTAATACACCCTGTCAAGCATTGCAATATCATTATAGTTGTCACCAAATGCCATACATTCTTCGGGTTTTAAGCTGAAATATTTCTGTATCTGCTCAATTCCTCTACCTTTATTAACATTAGTGTCCATAAGGTCTAAGTAAAGTTCTCCCGATACAAGTACTGAAGCCTTATCACTCCATTTGTTAATAAAATGTTCTTTAGAGTTCTTAATTCCTGTCATATCACACACAGCTATCTTTAATATATCCTCGTCAATGTCTGTGAACTTATCAACTAATGTAGTATGATAATTGACCACCTTGGTCATCCTGTAATAATATTCTTGAGACTTAGGCTTAATATATGCCGTATGTTCTCCTGATACAAGCACCTCACAATTAGGCTGTTCAATTACATCCTCAATTATCTCTAACGCAAGCTTCCTATCCATCGCAGTCTTTCCAATAGTTTCACCCTTGTATTCCACAAGTGCACCATTCTCTGCAATATATGCAAGCTTATCACTGACAGCCCCAAAAAGTCTCTTAAGACTCGTTATCTGCCTGCCACTAGCCGGTGCAAATATAACGCCTTTGTCAACAAGTTTATTGATATACTGTATAGCAGATTCGTCGACGCTCTGTGCTCCGTTAAGAAGCAATGTCCCATCAAGGTCACTTGCTACGAATTTAACCATATATTTTCTCCTTAAAATGTTTTAAGCTCATGTACAAGTCTTGCAACAGGCAGACCGACAACGTTATTATATTCGCCTTCAATACCCTTAATGTATGCTGCGAATTTTCCCTGAATACCATATGCACCAGCCTTATCCATAGGCTCTCCTGTGCTTATGTAATCCCTGATTTCCTCATCAGTCATATCATATACCCACACATCAGTCTTTTCATAAAAACTTACATTCTTATGTGTGCTGCATATAGTTACACCTGTATACACCTGATGTATCTGACCTTCTAAAGACTTAAGAATTCTGAATGCATCCTCTTCATCCTTAGGCTTGGTAAGAATCTCTCCTTTATGATAAACAATAGTATCTGCACCTATAACGATTACAGAATCATCTTTATCTGCATATTGCTCTAATACAGACTGTGCCTTAATAGAAGATAATTCTCTTACATAATCTTCAGGCTCCATCTCTTTAATATTCTCATCTGCATCACTTGTAACAACAGTAAAATCAAGTCCTACCTGACTCATTAATTCTCTTCGTCTTGGTGAACCCGATGCAAGTATCAAATGTTTCATAAAACTTCCATCTCCTTGTTCTTCACTGTATTTTGTGTTCAAAGCCTACTTCGACTCATACATATTGCATTATAGCATAAAAAAGCAGAGTGCTTCAATACCACCCCAATAAAAAAGGCACAACATTACTGCTGTGCCTCTCTGATATCATTAACATTTATTATCTTTTATTGCTCTTTTTGCTTATCACAATAACAGTTCCAGAAATAACAGCTGCTGCTACAAGAATCACAATATATACCCATACATGATTATTGTCACCAGTCTTTACAACCTCTTCATCAGCCGCAACTTCACCAGTTTTTCTGACTCTTGAGCCATCAACAGTCTCATCTTCTTTTCCTGTAACTAATTCTTCATCTCCTGCAACTTCACCAGTCTTCTTTGTGACATGAGTTGATGAAGTTGTATGTTCTTTTGTCTGTTTATTAGAATCTACTGTTGTTTCATTTGACTTTGTTGTCTCATTAACAGCTGTTGTTTCGTTTGATTCTGGTTTTGTCGGCTTAGTTTCCTTACCAGCATCAACTGTTGTCTCATTCGACTTTGTTGTCTCCTGCGCAACTGTTGTCTCGTTCGACTTTGTTGTCGCCTGCGCAGTTGTTGTCTCATTCGACTTTGTTGTCTCCTGTGCAGTTGTTGTCTCGTTTGACTTTGTTGTTTCCTGTGCAGTTGTTGTCTCGTTTGACTTTGTTGTTTCCTGTGCAGTTGTTGTCTCGTTTGACTTTGTTGTTCCCTGTGCAGTTGTTGTCTCTTCTGACTTTGTTGTTTCTGCTGAAGACTGTGCTACAGATGTTGTTTCCTTTTGTGTCGTCTCCTGCTGTTGATTATCTGATATAAAATGCATTTGTCCATTGACATTAACAAATGACTTAGAAATTACTCTTCCATTACATGTAGATGTTAAAGTAATATCTGCTTTTGGTGCAACAACTATACCACATACCTCACCTATATTAATATTACCAGTTACATTAACAGCATTGAAAATAACCGTGTCTGATACATCAACATCTGTTAATCCGCCTGTATTCTTTCCATTAATGCTGAATCTTTTAATGTCTGCATCACCATCACCGCCAAGCAGATTAATGATAACAAACTGTCCCTGTGCTTTATTTGTTATGTTGAGCTGTCCTTCTCCATAATAAGATGAAACTTCTTTTCCCTGCCAGTCAATATAATTATTAGCATACATATTTACCACTACAATCTGCTTATTCTTAAATGAAGCAAGATCAATCTTTCTATCATCATAAGCACCAATAACTATATCAGCCTCCGAATCTGGTGTATCTGAATACGCCTTGAAATTATCGTATACATTATCAAGTGCTGCAGTTACATCCATATAATCCTCTGCATAATAAACATTGATTGTATCCTTGCAGTTAGCAACATTAATAACAGCACCTGTTCTTTTTCCGTTAGCATCCTTAATATAATATTTATTCTCTCTGGGTTCATAATCATAATCAGTTCCAAGCACAAGATTATTAAATGCATTCCTATCCACATTAACCTCTGATGAACCAGAATTATCAAAACTCTTGATATATGTTGTTCCAACGCTCATATCAAGCCATGCACTCATCCACTGATCTGTTATTACAAGCTTGTTAGTCGCGAAACATGTCTGATTGTGATTACCATTCTTAAATTCTTCAGCAACTACACCGTAAGGTTTTGCTGCTCCTAATAATTCATTAAGGACATCCTGTGTTTTTGAATATGCGCCAGCTCTTAAAGACGTACCAGCAAACACAGAACCTGCAACTATTGCAACCAAAAGAACGCCAACTGCAGTTTTCTTAATCTTTACATCCAAACCACTTAATCGTTTTCTAAAAAACATTACTATCCCTCCAAAAATGTCTGAACCAATAGTTTCCCCTTAACTATATTTCCCTCTCTCAGCGTATAATAGCATTAGTACCAAAGTACTGCTTCCCCCTTTTTGGGGGGTTTTAATTCTACATTAATAAAACAACCCATATCCTGAATCAGTATCATTCTAGTATACGTTCCGGACATGGGTTATATTACACATTATTCAATTTAAATATTATGCTTCAAGGCTTCTGTTCATAGCTGACTCTAACGCATCAATAGAAGCTCTGATGATATCATGGTCAATACCAATACCAAAGTAATTCTTTCCATCCTCTCCTGTAATACCAACATATGCAATGGCACTAGAATCAGAACCCTTCTTTAATGAATGTTCTTCATAACAGAAGATATCACAAGGCTTTCCAAAATGACTGGCAAGAGCATTACTTACAGCATCAAGACGACCATTACCACCATCTTCAACATTGTACTTCTCACCATTCTCATTAATAGTTACGACTGTCTGTATTCCATTAATCTGCTTGAAATGTACTTCAGAAATCTTGAATACTGGTGTGTATTTCTTATATCTCTTCTCAAATATTTCAAGAACTTCATCTGCTGAAAGCTCCTTATGATTAACATCCGATACATCCTTAACAGCATAACCCAGATCTTCTCTCATAGCCTTAGGTACAACCATTCCATAGTTATGTTCAAGAACATAAGCAACACCACCCTTACCAGACTGGCTATTAATTCTTATAACATCTGAATCATATGTACGTCCTACATCTTCTGGATTAATTGGAAGATATGGAACTGTCCATTTATTAGGATCATTTTCAATTCTGTAATGCATTCCCTTAGATATAGCATCCTGATGTGAACCTGAGAAAGCTGCAAAAACAAGCTTACCACACCATGGATGACGGTCATCAATCTTCATCTGTGTAAGTCTTTCAAATACTTCTGCAAGATGTGGCATATCAGAAAGATTGAGTTCAGGATTAACACCCTGCATATACATATTCATCGCAAGTGTAATAATATCTACATTACCTGTTCTCTCACCATTACCAAAAAGTGTTCCCTCAATTCTGTCTGCTCCTGCAAGAAGTCCTAACTCTGCATCAGCAACACCTGTCGAACGGTCATTATGTGGATGAAGAGAAATAATAACATTTTCTCTGTTGTGCATGTACTTAGACATATATTCAATCTGGCTTGCAAATACATGTGGAAGTGACATCTCAACTGTAGCAGGAAGATTGATGATACATTTCTTATCAGGTGTTGGCTGCCAGATATCAACAACAGCGTTGCATACCTCAAGTGCATACTCTGGTTCTGTTCCTGTAAAGCTCTCTGGACTGTATTCAAAAAGGAAGTTTCCTCCATCAGCTTCAGCAAGTTCCTTTAATAACTTAGCACCTTCAATAGCAATCTGCTTAACTTCTTCCTTAGATTTCTTGAATACCTGTTCTCTCTGTGCTAATGAAGTAGAATTGTATACATGAACTATTGCTCTCGGAGCACCCTTTACGGCTTCAAATGTCTTCTTAATAATATGTGGTCTTGCCTGGGTAAGAACCTGAATTGTAACATCATCAGGAATCATATTCTTCTCAATAAGTGTACGGCAGAACTCATATTCTGTCTCAGAAGCTGCAGGGAAACCAATTTCAATTTCTTTAAATCCAACTTCAACTAACATCTGGAAGAATTCAAGCTTTTCATCAAGACTCATAGGTTCAACAAGAGCCTGGTTACCATCTCTTAAATCAACCGAACACCAGATTGGTGCCTTATCAACATACTCCTTGTTAACCCAGTCATTACACTTAACTGGTGGCATAAAATAGCCTCTTTCATACTGTCTGTAATCAAACATTCCTAAAACCTCCTGAAAATATAAATATATATTGTTAATAAGTAAAGGCTTCCTTAAAGATAAGCATAAAAAAATCTTTCGTCCATGGGCAATTCCACCCAAAGAGACGAAAGATAAATCTCACGCGTTACCACTCTTCTTCATAGCTATGCTATGCACTCACTGAATACGTACAACAAATGTGCTGCATTATATTCTGTCCACTATAACGGTTGGCTTCCGGCTACTCCTACTTCTCATAATGATTTCAGGTAGCAGCTCCAAGGCGAGTTCAATAAGTTCCTTCGACTGCCTCGCACCACCCGGCAGTTCTCTGACTCTGGTTCCTATCTAATAGTCCTCTTCACAGCATTTACTTATTATGTACGCTTATTATACTTGTCATTTTTTATAAAGTCAAGCATAAATTCAAGTTCTTCTTTGGAAATATTCTTATCAGAATATCTTGCTTTCTCATAACTTGCTGTAATTCTGTCTGCAGCATCAGCATCGTTAGTTATTCTGTTTATTGTTATGTCCTGTGGCTGCATATTTTCAAGTGATTTACCATCCGAATCCCTGGCTGCCTTTGATGATTTTATTGCTGCTTTTCTGAATGCCTTCCTGTACTGCATATTAACAGGCATATTCTTAGCTTCTTCTGCTCTCTGACGTCTCTTTATCCTTGCTTCTGTTCTTCTGTCATTGCCAATGAATTCAATCTCATCACCATTATTATCCTGTGACTTTTTGAAATTCTTGGCATATCTGATAATCATATAGACAATAAATACAACAAGTGCAATTACAAGAACTATTGCAAATGCTGTAAATAATGCACTCATAACAGGATTATCAGTAAATGCAAGGTCGTTATCTCCCTTTACCACATCATCATCAGTGACTGGATTCACGGAATCTTCGGGCATCGTAGAGACTTCTTCTTTCTCTCTTATAAGTCTTAAGAACAGCTTCAGCACTATCCTTACAACTGCTACAAAACCTGAACCAATCAGTGTAAATATATTGCCATAATCCCCACTATAGAACAGAATCATGCCAAGAATCATAAGTCCTGACACAACCATGACCATTATCATGTTAATTCCTGTAATTCTCTCAGCAGGAAATTCTGATTTGCCAGCATTACTTATAAACAGAGAATTAAGCTCTTTTAACTGGTTTGCAAGAAAAGCAAGCAGAACAAACAGCACAAATAATACTGTTTCATAGTTAACAAGCAGTCTGTTGCCTGCTGAACCGCCATAAAGACTTCCTGCGACCATAACCACACAATACAGAGGTGACATTCTCTCTCCTGCCTGCAAGGCAGCTTTCTTATCTTCCTGAGTCACATCAGCAAACTGATTCCCATAAAGCGGTTCATTCATATATTCAGTTTTTCTTGCATTAGCCACTCTTATGCTTACAGACCTTATACACACAGCAAGTACACTTACAAAATATGCTGTAGACTCTGCATCTCCATTACCAATTATAATGGCTGTTATAAGCAAAGCAGCATGAATCAGCATAAATAGAAAATTCTTATGTATATTCTTTCTTGCCACATAAGTTATAATAACCGGAACTGCCATAAGCAGTGTTGCAATAATATAACTGTCAGATTTATTCGTAAGTCCCAATATAACAAATGCAGAAAATGCGAACGCTACAATACACTGGCTTATTATATCTGTCAATGTTCTTATTGTTCTCAGTTTATTATAATTATAAACTTGTCCAGACTCATTCATATGTTATCTCCTGATAAACTTATTTCACTTCCCAGCCCTCTGGTCTGATACCACAATAATCAAGGCTGTATTCTCCACCAGTCATATATGGAACAATCCATATAACCTGTCCATACTTTTTCTCAAACTTCTGCATAGTCTGCTGCAGCTTCTTTCTTCTGCTCGCTGATATAACAACATATACACTGTTGTCACTACTCTGGACAGAAACATTTTCTATAAATGTTCTGTTAATAAGCGCTGCAAACTCTTCTTTTTCAAGCTTTAAATCCATTCTTGCAAGTACAGTATTAATACTTCCAAGATGTCCAACTCCTGCTCCTTCTCTTATACCAACTGCTTCCTTTGTGTCAACATCACATGCATTACTAATTAGAGAGACATTAATTCCCTGTCTGATGAATTCTTCTGCCACAGAAGCTGCAAGACTTATTGCTTCTTCATTAACCGAATCATATGTAAGCATTCCATCATCCTCAAGATTAAGAAGAATACATACATTGCGGCTGACTGACTCATTATATTCATTAACACACAGATTACCTGTTCTCGCTGTTGCCTTCCAGTTCACATTCTTTAGGCTGTCGTTGCTTGTATAATCTCTTATTCCTCTGAACACAAATGGATCTTCAAGCATATATTTCTTACGTTCTGCTTCTCCTGATATTCTGCTTCTTATAAAGCTGAATCTCTTACTATCCACAGTCTTAGGATAAACTGTTATCTCACAGGTACTACCCACTTTGAGAACATTAATCTCATTCATAAATGGTCCGGCAAATGTAAGCTGTACGCCTGATATTTTGAACACACCTCTGTGATTGCATTTAACAGGAATTCTTCTTGTAATTCTCTGATTAGCCAGAAATGAGAACACATCATTGCGGTATGTAAGGTCCGACACACTTGAATTAGTATCTGTTCCAGGAAATTCAAGTTCCCTGTCCACCTGAAACTTAAGATTCACACATGGCAGCGGCAGACGTTTTCCGTTGGATATAACCTCAACAACATTAACTGTTTCGCCATTTACAACATGCTTTTTCTCAAATTCAAGAGCGACACCCAGCCCCTTATTCCAGTTATAACGAAATACAAGCTTAATTGCCAGATATACTATAAGTACACCAATAAGCATCAATAATACATTCATTATCTTTTCCAATCTTCAGTAGGAACTGCTGTGTTATTAACAACATGTTCTATAATCTGTTCTTTATTATCCATATTCATGTAACCTGTCTGTAACACAATTCTGTGTGCCCATACTACAGGTGCAAGTATCTTGATGTCCTCTGGTACAACATAATCTCTGCCTGCAATATACGCATATGCTCTCGCCACATTGAGCATACCAAGAGTTCCTCTCGGGCTTACACCGATTGATACATTATCCTCCTGTCTTGTCATCCTTGCCAGTTCAACAATATAATCAATAAGCACTGGGTGAACATATACATTTTTCACATCTTCTTTCATTGCAACAATATCTTCACATGTTGCAACTGTTGAAAGTTCTTTAGAAGGATCTTCTTTTAAGAATCTGTTAAGAATAAGTACCTCATCATCTTTCTTTGGATAACCCATGTTAATCTTCATAAGGAATCTGTCAAGCTGTGCCTCAGGAAGCTGATAAGTTCCTGCTGTCTCAATAGGATTCTGTGTTGCAATTACAACAAATGGTTCTTCTAACTTAGAATATTCACCATCCACAGTAACCTGATGTTCCTCCATACATTCAAGCAATGCTGACTGTGTTCTAGGTGTTGCCCTGTTAATCTCATCTGCAAGAATAACATTAGCGAATACCGGACCTCTTCTGAATACGAATTCACCCTCTTTCTGGTTAAACACATGCACACCTGTAATATCTGAAGGAAGCAGATCTGGTGTAAACTGAATTCTTGAAAATTGTCCATCAATGCTCTTTGCAAATGCTTTCGCCATCATAGTCTTACCGGTTCCTGGAACATCTTCTAGAAGAACATGTCCACCGGCAATAATACTTGTCAGAACCAGTTCTGAAACATTTCTCTTACCCACAATCACCTTACTTACATTATCTAATATATCTGAAGCCTTACTCATAATACCTCCTCGTAACACGAAATTTAAACTCAGATAATTATAACAAAAACACTGCCAGAACAGCAAGTGTCTGACAGTGTTAATAGGTTAAATAATTATGAACTTTTGGTGAATTTAATTATCTGTAGGCATCTCCTGATTAACATCAATACCTCTTGGAGCAACAGGTGTTGAGAACACAATCTGTGTACTTGTTCTTCCGAACTTCTGAAGCTGGCCGATAAATGTATCAAGTTCCATGGTACTTGGGAACATAACTTTTAATAGCATTGAATAATTGCCTGTTACACAGTTACATTCAACAACATTAGGGCATGACTTGATAAATGGATAGAAATCCGGTTTCTGCACAGGAGCAACTTCAAGATTAATAAATGCTGTTATATGATATCCCAGCTTTAACTGATTAATCTTAACTTCATATCCTTCAATAATCTCTTCCTTCTCAAGTCTCTCAATTCTTGCTGAAACAGCCGGTGATGAAAGGAAAACATTCTCGGCGAGTGCCTTTAATGGCATTCTTGCATTCTGCTGTAATAATGTAATTATCTTCTTATCGATTTTATCCATGGCGTGAACCTCCAGATTATAATATTCGTTGTAAATGCTATTAATTTAACCAAAAAGGGGACAATCCTAGCGTTGTTGCTAAAATCGTCCCCTTTGACTTAAATTATTAACTTATACATAATATACACCTTACATAATAAAATGACAAGTGTTTTTTCTTTATTTTCATTGCTTTTATACATAATATTTGTTAGAGTAGAGAAAATACTAAAGCCATTACTGGCAGAACGGAGACATTATGGAGAATAATAATCAGGAATATAACACAGTAACTCTTATGCTTGACGATAACACAGAATGTGAATGTGCAATAATACGCATATTCCCTGCTGGAGATAACGACTATATCGCACTTCTTCCACTTGAGGGTGAAGCTGCAGACAACGATGAGGTATATCTTTACAGATACAAGGTTGAAGGCGACAACGAACCTATACTTGAGAATATTGAATCTGATGAAGAATATGAGCTTGTATCTGAAGCATTTGACGAAGAATTAGATGCTATGGAGTATGAAGATCTGTACGAAGAAGAGGATAACGAGCAGTAAGAAGTTCTTCTATAAAGCGTGAACGGGTTGTATCTTTGTTGTACCTCTGCTTGGGGTACAGAAGATACAACTTTTCTTTTGCCCTTGTCATTGCAACATAAAAAAGTCTTCTTTCCTCTTCTATCTGCTCATCAAGAACTGCCTTATTATACGGTATTATCCCCTCACATACATCCATCACCATCACAATCTTATATTCAAGCCCTTTAGAGCCATGCATTGTAAGCATATGCACACCTTCCACCGTGTTGTTCCTACGCTGAGTATCACACTGCTTAAGGTATTCTGTAATACCATCAAGCCATTGTGAGAGGCTCATATACCGCGACGCCCTGTGTGCCAGTTCATCAAGCACATTATATAATTCTTCCTTATCAGCCTTATGTTCATATATATAATTTCTTATATATTCATCGTAGCCAATACCCTTTCTTATATAATTAACAGCTGCAAATGGAGACATATTTCTTATCATGTTAATATCAGATGCCAGCTTTTCCACCTGTTCACTCATCTGTTCATTCCCCTCATAGCCTCTCTTCAATGCATTAATATCTGCCGGCTGTGTAATATATGAACGGCTTATATATCGGAGCGGCTTATTAATAATCCGCAGAAAGTCTATTCTTTCCCTGCTGCCAAGTGCTATCCTTATATATGTAAGAATATCCTTACTTATCCAGTGCTCATATATATCCTGTACTACTGAATAATCGCAGCATGGAATTCCATCACTTTCAAGCCTTGACATATACATATTCCCAATTACATTAGTTCTTGATAACACAGCAATGTCATCAGCAGCTATTCCAGTATCAATCAGTCTTCTTATCTCTGATACAAGAAATGCTTTCTCATCATTCAGACTGTTAAATTCATATACAGACACAGTATCTCCTTGTGAATTGTACGTCGTTATATCTTTATAATAACGATGCTCATTCTCCTCTGCTACAGCCCTTGAAGCAAACACAATATTGCCCGTTGACCTGTAATTAATACACATGTCAATTCTCACTGCATCACTATAATACTTATTGAAATCTAACATTATCTGTGGAGCAGAACCCCTGAATCCATATATACTCTGGTCATCATCCCCCACCACAAAAAGATTTCTGTATTCATCAGCAAGAATCCTCACGACATCAAACTGTGCCTTATTAATATCCTGAAATTCATCTATCAGAATGTACTTATACTTATTCTGCCACGCCCTCCTGTAATCTTCTCTCTGCATCAGAAGCTCGCGGCACTGTACAATCATATCATCAAAATCAATCAGATGTTTTCTTACAAGCATATCATCATATGCCCTATACATTATTCTAAAACTCTGTGGTGGAATACATCTGCTCTCATATTCATCTATATTAACATCTTCACCCTTAACACAGCTTATCTCAGATAAAACACCAGCTACAGCTTCGTTCTCATCATCATACTCCAGTTCAAGCCTGCACATCTGGTCTTTCACGAATTCATGCTGTATCTGCGGCTTAATAATACAGTGTGCAGAATAATTATATGCTGCCTTAAGTATTGTAAAAAATACTGCATGAAATGTGCCAAACGTCACTGCAGAGTTTCTGCCCTCTGACAACCCCTTAAACTTAAGCTTCATCTGTTCAGCAGCAGCCTTAGTAAATGTAATAACAAGAATATCTGATGGATTAACGCCGTACCTCTCAATCAGATATCTCACCCTGTGTGTAAGAACCGTTGTCTTTCCTGAACCCGGTCCTGCAATTACCATGCACGGTCCTGTATTATGTTGTATAGCCTGAATCTGTGCTTCATTAAACTGCAAAAGCGGCACCCCTTATAATAATCTTACACAAACAAATGTATACTAAGATTATATAAGCATGCCGCCATTATGTCAACTTAATAATATATTTTTTTATTTATTAATAACTTGTTATATTATCATCAGAATCATCAGTATTAGATATACTCTTGATAACAACATAATATTCAACCTGTGGATTTACCTGTACAAGCACCCTGTCACCCTTCTTATGCCCAAGAAGAGCCTTGCCAAGAGGCGACTCTATGCTGATCATACCGCTTAATGAATCAGCTCTGATTGTAGTAACAATTTTAATAGTCTCAGTGCTTTCATCATCCTCATACAATACCTCAACCGTATTATTAACGCCAACCTCATCATCTGCTGATGAATCATCAATAACAGTCGCATTCTTAATCGTTCTCTGCAGATATCTTATTCTGCTTTCATTCTTATTCTTAAATCTTTTCGCTGCATGATACTCGAAATTCTCACTTAAATCCCCCTGAGCCCTTGTCTCCTTGACATCATCAAGTGCAGCCTTTCTTACCTCATGTATCCTGTACTCAATCTCTTCTTCCATCTTTTTGATATCATTCTTAGTAAGTTCGTGTCCCATATCTATCCTTCTTTCTTACCTTTAATCAATGAAATAATACGAGTATATTTTGCCCTTTTAAGATACATTTTGCAAGTTTATTCTGTCTCGACTTTATTACTTGTCGGCTCATCAAGAAGCACGAATGGCGCGTCATGTAAAAATGCTCTGGCAAGCCCGATTCTCTGCTTCTCTCCGCCTGATAACATATCTCCCAGTTCACCGACAGTAGTGTCGTATTCATCAGGAAGCTTTGATATGAAATCGTGTACTGAAGCCTTTTTGCACGTCTCAATTATTTCCTCATCTGTTGCGTCAAGCTTTGCAATTGTTGATTTACCGCTTCCGCTTCTTCCTGAAATTCCAATAATGCTTGCTTTTAGAACCGGAATTGATACATCAGAAATTATAGTTTCCTCACCATATGAGAATGTAACATTTTCAGTAGATGCACCATTAAATTCAACTTCCTCACGACCTGTGATATCCTTAGTTACCGGCTGTTCATCAAGAATATCCGACACTCTGTTTCCTGCTGCAAATGTGTTCTGCAATGTACTTCCAAGATTATCAAGTGCAACAACCGGTCCGAAAGAACTCATCATTGCAACTACAGACACTAATTATTTATCAATAGCCTTTATCGCTGCTTCTGCTTCTTTCACATCTTCTATCGATATCCCTAACATGTCTGCCGCTTCCTCATATGTTCTTCCTGATAGGATATTCACTATTAATCTATAATTTCTTTCAATTGCTTTGCCAGCTCTGCTCTCCGCTTCTTCAGCTTTTCGTTTTTCTTCTTCAGCAAGTTTCTTTGCTTCATCTGCCAGTTTCTTCGCTTCTATTGCTTCCTGTATTGAATTCTTTGCATATTCTTTAGCATAATCTTCTACTATCTTGCACATTTCACTCTGACCTCCTTCTGTCTCCTTGAAATAGCTTATCGCATTGCTAATCTGTGGAAACTTATCATTATAAAATGCTTCTTTATTAAGCATTAACTGCAATAGTTCTGATTTGTCCGAGCCATCATTAACACAAGTGTTTGCAAATATTATATCTTCTCCATCTTTCACTGGAACGTAACTTTCATCATTCTTCATACACCTTGTTACATGCGTCACTGTCTGATTATTCTTTAAGACATCATACTCAGATATATATACAATTGTAACATCTGGAACATTCTTAAAATCAGCACCTTTAGGTGTATATTTTGCTGTCAACGCTGCCGCATGAAATCTTGTCCTTCTGATATCATCATTGGAATTTCCCTTCTGCACCTCAACATTGCAATATCTTCCATCTTGTGTCATGCATAACGCGTCTAATGTTATTTCTCTTTGAAAGCTCTGGACCACACTCTGTACAGAAACCTTCACAACCTGTAAATGTGGCATATCAAGAAGCGTTCTTAATATTTCTTCACATACACCCGGCTTTTCTCCCATCAATCTAAACAGTGCGTCATCTATAATTCTAAGATTAGCTGCTGTTTCTTTTATTTCTTTTGAATATTCTTTTAAATTCCCCATACTCTTCCCCTTTTTACTTACGGCAGGTAATACCACATATAAGGATAGAGTGATTTCATTTGTCTTATATATTTATTATATACTACTCTTAAACCTATTTGCAATAGCATTCCCACCTTATTATCGCATTGCGTAATATTATTTATATAGTATATATCATATATCATTTCTAAAGTCAATACGGCAGTTATTTTTATCGTATAAATATATATAAATATATTTTATTCTTTCTCTTGCACTTCCTCATAAATACGCTATAATATATAAGTCACATTTAAATATCGGCGTGTGGCTCAGTTTGGTAGAGCGCGTGGTTCGGGACTACGAGGCCGCAGGTTCAAATCCTGTCACGCCGACTTATAAAAAGCTCATGCAGATTGAAGTAATCACATTTACCACAATCTGCATGAGTTTTTTATATTATTTATCCAATTATTCTATACAAGATTATTTTTAACATATGCCAGTGCTTTATTAACAGGAGGTAGGGATATAACTACAAGAGTTACCACTGCTTCAAGCCCAATATACGAGCCATTGTAAACAACTGAATAAAGTATCGCACTATTAAAAAAATCCGGTGTATACACGGCAAAGAATATCCAGCCAGACAAGAATGAACATATAAATCTGCCTATAACTCCTATAATATATCCCTTCACAAGACCGTGTTTTGATTTAGAAAATATTCCTGACAACCCAAGTGCTCCAAAGCCTAATATATAATCAAGAAGCACCTGAGGAATATTCAGGATATATGGATCAAGTAATAACTGCAAAACTCCATATGCAATAGCTGCTGTCAGACCAGTCTTTATTCCATACCAGTATCCTATAAGCACTATGAATAACATACTGAACAGTGTTACAGAACCTCCCATTGGCAGTTTAATAACTTTAATCATGGAAGTCGCAACCGCAAGAGCTATAGCCATTGCTGCAAATGCAATATGTTTTACATTCAGTTTACTATTATTATCTCTTGCAAAACAGCCTATAGTCATTAATAAGACACAGACAATTATTAATACCACATATCCTGAACCTGTAAGAACATATGAAACGCTGCCATCATCAAGTATTTTATTAACTAAAAAATTCATAATCTTCCTTTCATTATCTCTCAATCTTTTATATCCCGTAAAGAATATCCACATTTTCACTAAAAGTCAAGCATTAAAAAAGAGAGCAACAGGTTTTTATCACCTGTTGCTCTCCAATATTTTTTCAATTACTTTTTATTAGAATTTACCATTCTTAGCAGCTTCCTCAATAGAAACAGCTACAGCTACAGTAGCACCAACCATAGGGTTATTACCCATTCCGATTAATCCCATCATTTCAACGTGAGCTGGAACTGATGAAGAACCTGCGAACTGAGCATCTGAGTGCATACGTCCCATAGTATCTGTCATACCATAAGAAGCAGGACCTG
>ENA-ORTF01000937-ORTF01000937.1-human-gut-metagenome-genome-assembly--contig:-NODE-937-length-36638-cov-5.461608_pt1 | contig 36638 bp, 34 predicted proteins | sample MGYA00241908_ERZ509180 | MGnify/ENA primary metagenome ERZ509180 (study PRJEB26280, sample SAMEA2338814) | human gut metagenome | biome: human gut; feature: human-associated habitat; material: faeces... | reverse complement strand
ATCGCCCGTTCCCGTGTCGACCCGAAAGGACAACGGGTGTAAATGTGTGTGAAGAACAGGAACAGCCGTCAACCGTTGGCGGATGAGATGACCCTCGAGGAAGTCCCGAAAAAAAGAAGGCCCGGCGCCTTGACTGGAGGCGCTCCGGGCCAAACGATGCCATGCTTCATGAGCAGGCAACCCTTCCGATGGTTGAGGGAAGGGCGCAGCTCTGTCGAAAGGAAGAGTGCCGACGGAGCGCGTGAGGATGTCCCGTCACCGGAGGCAGGTGGATCGGACAGCCTCTTGAGAAGAATGCACTACTTTGCCCTTCCTTGCGTAAGGGGATAACCCTAGCGTTTCTCTGCTCATAACAGAACCGAAAGCTTTTGAATCCATGAGAGAATTCGCGCAGAGGAAGGCACGCAAAAGTGGAGCAGAAAATGAGCCTGCCCGCCTGCCTGAATACGGAAGTGTACTCATTGAGACAAATCCGGGACAAGTATGCTCTCCGGAGGCCCCTTCAGAACATATGAGAAAACCAGCCTCCTCACAGTGCCTGCATGACAGTCGCTTGCAGAACATCCACATGCCGGCAACTGCAGTACGACTGTAAGGATGACGGTCCCCGGAGGCCTCTCTCAACCCTCTCTCGACCGATGTCATGGGGCCTGAAGCAGGGCGCGTCGACGGTATGCAAGGCTGAAGTGTAAATTTTCCCTTACCTGATTTGACCTATGTCGAATCTCGAGAACAGAGGTCCCGTTCGGGACTTCTAAAAAGAAGGAGGCCCCACCGGAGAGGAATGCAGCACCTCGCCGGAGGGGCCCGGACACACGGTCTTCGTCTCAATCGAAAGTCATCAGCCGTCGATGCGCGCCCTGAATTCGGCGATGGCGCGAGCCATGGCCTCGGGGTCGGTCATGAGGATGGGATCGATGAGTCGCCTCGTTGAGACGAGGACGGCCTCCTTCACGGTGACGCCGTGCTCTTCGCAGTAGTGGGCGACCTTCACGCCCTCGGGGTAGCCGAAGATGGTTGCGAGGACGCGCGAGAGCGCGATGGAGCTTTCGGCTTCGGCGGGGCAGCGATCCTCGCAGGCGACGATGCCCTCGACGCAGTCGCGCCTCAGGATGACGAGTTCGTCGCCGACGAGCTGCATGCTCTCGAAGAGGCACTTGTAGAAGGTGGCATCCCAAACGTTGAGGTCAAGTTCGCCCTCGTCGTTGCCATGGAGACGGCGACGTCGTTGCCGACAACCTGGTGGGCGATCTGGATCACCATCTCGGAAAGCGTCGGGTTGATCTTGCCCGGCATGATGGAGCTTCCGAGACTCAGGGCGGCAGCCGGACCTCCATGAAGCCCGAGCGCGGGCCGCTGCTCATGAGGCGCAGGTCCCTGGTGATCTTGGAGAGCAAGGTCGCGACCTCCTTGACGAGCCCCGAGACCGTCACGAAGAAGTCTGCGTTCTGCAGGCCGTCAAAGAGAGACGCCGTCGGGCGGACCTCTTCGCCATAGATGTCGGAAAGGTGGCGGTAGAGGGCGTCCATGTAGCCGGGATCGGCTCCGAGCCCCGTGCCGGCCCATGCAGATCTCAAAGCACCCCGGAAGCACGGCACGGAGCTTGCCGGCCAGACGCCGCATGAGAGCGGCATAGCCGCCGAACTCCTCTCCGAGCGTGTGCGGGAGCGAGTCCTGCCAGCAGGTGCGGCCGAGCTTGACGACGTGCCTGAAGGCCTCAGCCTTCGCGGCGAAGACGTCGCCGAGCGACTCGACGCCTTCAATGATGCGGTCGAGCTCAGACGCTACGGCAAGGTGCGTGGCGGACGGAATGGTGTCGTTCGTCGACAGGGCCTTGTTCACATGGGTGTTCGGGTGCACGGCGTCCTGACCTTGCGACCCGTGAGGATTTCGTTGGCGGCATTGCCGATCACTTCGTTCACGTTCATGTTGACGCAGGTGTAGCCGCCGGCCTGCCACATGTCGAGCTGAAATTTCTTGTCGAATTCGCCCGCGAGCGCGCGGTCGCACGCCTCAACGACAGCTCGCGAAATCTCGGGCTTCAGGGCGCCGATTTCGGCGTTGGCGAGCGCGCAGGCCTTCTTGATGCGAAAGAGCGCACGGTGCATGCCGGGATAAAAGATGACGGGAAGATGGGCGCACCCTGAGACCTTCACCATCCGACTGGTCTGAATGCCGTAGTAGCGGTCGTCGGGAATTTCCATGGTGCCGAGGCAGTCGCGTTGATGCGGGTCGTGGTCATGGCCTGGTTTCCTTCATTGAAGATTGGGTTGAGGATTCGACGGGCGCGCTTCATGTCCGCCCGTCTGATGAAGAAATCCTGAATCCCAAGCCCTCAAAGACGAGAATGAACACGATTTCTACCGCTCAACCACAGTTTTGCTAAATTTCAGCCTCAAACAAAACGCCTCCGCGTCGGGTGACGTCGGAGGCGTTCATACAGGTCCGTGAGGACTGCGGAAATGACGTTCGGAATTACTTCCTGAGCGTGCGCATCTGGTCGACGAGGTAGTCGATCACGGCGGGCGTGCCCTGACGGGAACCGGCGAGGTGGGGGCCGGTCGTGAACTTGCCGCCGACGCCGACCATAGGCGTGGAGTCGATCTGGTAGGCGTTCCAGAGCATCGTGGCGTTGCGGGACTTGTTCTTCACGCCGAAGCTGTTGAACGTGGCGTCCCACTTGGCGCCGTCGACGCCGGCTTCGACCATGAAGTCATGGATGTCGCGGGTGGCGCTGTCGAAGTTGTAGGAGCGCGTCTGGTAGATGATGCTTTCGAAGAACGGCATGCTCAGGCTGTCAAGCAGACCAAGGGCCTCGAGCGCGAAGTAGGTGTCCGTGAACGGAAGGTACTTCGGCTGCCAGGCGACGGGGCAGATGCGGATGCTGACGTCCTCGGGGGCCTTCTGCGCCCACTCATGGAAGACCGGGTGGAACTGCAGGCAGTGCGGGCAGGTGTAGGCGAAGAATTCAACGACTTCGATCTTGTCCGCCGGCGTGGGGGCCATCGGGTGAACGGTCAGGTACTCCTTGCCGGCCTTGTAGGCGGGAGCGGCAAAGGAATACGTCGAAAGCGGAGCGAGCGCGCCGGCGCAGAGAAGATCACGACGGGAGATCATGGCGGGTTGTCCTTATTTTTACAGAAGGTGCCGTATGAAAAATTTGACCAGACCTGAGTTTAGCGAAAATCCCTTGGGCGAGGCTTAAAACGCTTGATCAGGATCAAATCCGTCAGGTGCCAGAGACAATTCGGCACAAAAAAGCGCCTTCGCCTCACATGTGTACGACGAAGGCGCAGGTTCGGAATTTCAGGCTGAAGCGAGGGCCTCGTCAGGGCGCGGGAAGCACGTGAGGTTGCCCTTGTTCGACTCGGGAAGGCTCTCGACCATCAGCTCGGGTCGGGCGAGGGCACAGAGGTCAAAAGGCAGCGACTTGTTACGCCAAGGGGCTCGGCCATCATGCCGAAACGTTCCCGAGCCAACGCAAGGTCGCGTAAAGACGGCGTTTTCATTGCAAAAAAATCAAACAGGACTAAGGAAAAGTGCCTAAAATGTCGGAACTCAGTCAAACAGAAGAGCTTTTTTGACAACCTCACCATGACATTCGAACAGAAGACCCGAACCCTGGCTGCCGCCGCTGGATGCCTCGCCGTCCTCGGCTCCGCCGTCTGCGAAGCCGCAGAGGAGGGGCGGGAAGCGACTCAGGAAAAGGCGCAGCAGGACGTGCCGGTGAAGGTTTGCCCGAGCTCTCCCCGTCAGGAGGCGCCCGCAATGCCGTCTCTTGAGAGCGTGCTCGCCGTCTGGGGCTTTCCGATGAAGATGCTCGGCGACGGCTATGTCGAATATGACGGCTGGGTCGGCCGTCAGGAATTCGGGACCGTCATGGCATTCTGGAAGGCTGACAGCAGGACGAGCGCCTGGTACGGCCTCATGAACTTTCCCGAGGACCTCACGGAGCTGAGCCTCAGGTTCAAGTACATCCGCACGACCGCGACCCGATTTGAGGTCGACTGCGAAGGCAGAAGACTGCGCGCCGTCGAGCGCGTGCTCACCGCCGCCCCCTTCATGAAGGGCGAGCTGTTCGGCAGGCGTCGCCTCTCTCGCAATTGGGTCAACATCTTCGACGGGCGCATCGACCCGAAGGCGTCCACCCAGATCGAGGACCGCGATGGCGAGATCTTCGAGCGAAGCTTCGCCATGGCGTGCAGCAGACCCGAATGATCAGCCGACGAAAGGCCGTCCAGAAGGACGGCCTTTTTCGCGCAGCAACAACGGGTTTAGCCTGTTGCGGCGGGCGGCAGCGCGTCAAGGGAAGCCCCTCCGCAGAATAGGGTTCCTGTCAGGGTCTTTTATTTTCAGCCATATCAAAAAGGCCGGCGGATCGTCTGCTGCCGGCCTCTTCTTATGCGTTCAGGCTGAACGCGCTCAGGCGTTCTGTGCCTCGATGCGGATGCCGTGCTCGCGCAGGTCGCGGACCATGGAGGCGGGCAGGGGCTTCGTGGCGGAGAGCACGATGACGGGATTGACCCAGGAGAGGCTTTCAGGCACGTAGTCGTGCACGGCGAAGATTTCCGTGACGGCGGTGAAGTCGGCGGGGCTGCGAAGACGCAGGGTGACGGTGCCGGAGACGGCTTCGCCCGCCTCCTGACTCTGGGCCTCGAAGCGGCGGGCCGCGGCCATCATCGTGCGGTAGACGGGCAGGGCGACGCCCTCGACGTCGGAACCCGCCATCGAGCGCAACTTGTAGAGAAGGGACGCCTCGCGCACGGCGTCGTAGACGGGAAGGCCCTGAAGGCGCTTGACCTCGGCGATGCGCCTGACGGCGCCCAGCCGCGTGCGAAGTGCGCCGACGATGGCTTCGTCGCTGCGGTCGATGTCGGCGCGAAGGCTTTCAAGCTCCGCGGGCTTCTTGGTCGTGCTGTCGGTCATGGATGCTCCGTCTGGTCTTTGTTCTGAAGGCATGGAGAAGGGGATGCCGGCCGGTCGGCCCTGGCGTTGAGGCGGTCCCCTGCGGTCCGCATTTCACATCATGCCTGATTCCGCGCCTTGTTGGTGAAATCCCCTCCGGCCTGTTGATTCGATTCCGCCCTTGGAAAAGGGCCGGAAGGCTGCACTCAATCGAAAAGGCCCGCGCGGATCTCATGCCGTCGCAGGCCTCTGAAGGCTCGTCGAACACTGCGCCGTGGGCCGCTCTCGACGAAGAGGAATCTGGCAGGGAGTTTTTGTGCCGCCCGTTCTCGGAACAGGTCGCGCCTCCCTTGAGACACATAGTGCCTCATCGCTCAGCGCTTCGCAAGGGCTCGGGCACAGTCGTTTCAGGCTTTCTCGCTGTTCTTCGACGCCCATCAAGGCGCCTCGGGTGCTCTCCCTAGGCAATACCGCCCAATCGGCGGAAACGGTCGGGAACAGACTGTCTTTTGTTGACAAGATCCCCTCGCAGGCGCCCTCCATGCACGAGCCTGAAGACGCCGACGCGGAAGATGCGGATGATGACGATGAGGCCTGCAGTCGGAGGCGTCGGCACGGCGTTCCCGGACGCGCGGCTCAAAACAACCATCGGACTTCGTCGGTCAGGTCAAAAAGGCGAGGGTTAACCCTATGATTGCGCCGGAGCTTTGATTGATATCATCATTACGCACTGCGCAAGGTCTCCGCGTTCAAGCGCCGCCTTGCCGGCCTGCGCGCCGACTTTTTTTTGACGCCCATTGACCACGGCTTCAGGCAGCGCGCGCAACTCAAGAGGAGAACCACCATGAAACTCACCACGATCGCCGCGGCCGCCGCACTTGCCGTCGCCTCGATGTCCGCTTCCGCCGCCACCTACGTGCCCGGCACCTACACCTACAAAGTGAACGCGCACAATGCCTCCATGACGGTCGCCGTCACGGTTTCGAAGCACAAAATCGAGAAGATCGACTGGTCGAAGAACCTTGAGACGATCGGCGTCGGCCAGCTCGCCCTTGAAAAGGTGGGCGGCAGGATTCTCGAAAAGCAGAGTCTCGGCGTTGACGGCGTCACGGGCGCCACGATCAGCTCGATGGCGCTCAAGTACGCCGTGGGCGAATGCCTCAAGCAGGCCAAGGTTTCCGCCGAGGACCTCAAGGACCTGAAGAAGAATGTTGAAGAGTACAAGGCGCTCCCCAACACGATGAAGACGCAGGTCGTCATCATCGGCGGCGGCGGTTCCGGCCTTGCTGCTGCGGTCGCCGCCTCCCAGGCGGGCGCCGACGTGATCGTGCTCGAAAAGCTCGGCCTTCTCGGCGGCTCGACGAACGTCTCCGAAGGCGCGCTCAATGCGGCCGACCCGATCCGCCAGCCCAAGCTCGGCATCGAGGACTCCGTTGCGAAACACATCGACCAGACGCTCAAGGGCGGCCACAACGTGGGCAACCCCGAGCTCGTCAAACACCTCTGTGAAGGCGCCTATCCCGCCGTCGAATGGCTCGAATCGATCGGCGTGAAGTTCAAGGACGAGGTCGGCACGGCCACGGGCGCGCTCTGGCAGCGCTCCCACTATCCCGCCACTCCGTCGGGCAACTCCTACATCCGCGTCTTCGAGAAGTACATCGCCGAGCATCCCAACGTGCAGGTCATCACCGACATTGAAGCCAAAGACGTGCTCAAGGACGCCGACGGCCGCGTGACGGGCGTGCTTGCCAAGCACAACAAGACCGGCCGCTACACGCTCTTCAAGGCTGAAAAGGGCGTGATCATTGCAACCGGCGGCTTCGGCGCCAACGTGAAGCTCCGTCAGGAAGTCAACACGGGCGTCTTCAAAGACTACGACCTCGGCAAGAGCATCGGCTGCACGAACTTCCAGAAGTCCGCCCAGGGCTCCGGCATCCTGATGGGCAAGGAAGTCGGCGCGAACGTGATCGGCATGGCCGACATTCAGGTTCATCCCTGCGGCACGCCGGGCACGGGCCTCATGGAAATGATCCGCACGTCGGGCCGCAACCGCGTCTTCATCAACACGGACGGCAACCGCTTCGTCAATGAAGGCGCAGCCCGCGACGTCCTCGCCAAGGCCATCTTCGCACAGAAGGACTCGACCTACTACGTGCTCGTCAACCATCTGCGCTATCCGAGCCTCACGTGGGTTGACCGCAACGGCGCCAGGGTGGGCGACATGATCGATCTCGGCCGCGTCGTCGCAGCCGACACGCTCGAGGAGCTTGCCGCCAAGCTCAAGATGCCGGTCGAAAACCTCAAGGGTTCGATCGACACCTACAACGCCGTCGTACGCGGTGAAAAGAAGGATCCGCTCGGCTTCGTCGCCAACAACAAGGCCGACAAGGTCATGACCGAAGGCCCCTGGTACGCCTGCCAGAAGGTCCCGACCGTCCACCACACGATGGGCGGCCTGCAGATCAACGCCGACGCACAGGTGCTTGACGTCAACGGCAAGGTGATTCCGGGCCTCTACGCCGCCGGTGAAACGACGGGCGGCATCCACGGCTCCAACCGCCTCGGCGGCAACGCCATCGCCGACTGCATGGTTTTCGGCCGCACCGCCGGCACGAACGCCGCTCAGGGCAAATAATCCGTGACGGCGCAGGCCTGAGCATGCCGGAAGGCTCTCCTTCGGGCTCCCGTCCATCCGGGAGCCCGTCTGAAGGAGGGCCTTTTTCGTTGTTGAGCATGACGACACGGCACCACGACGACCCATGGCCGCTCGTTGTTTCAGAGTTTTTCGGCGCTCGCCCGTATGCGGGCAATGCGACTATTCTTGGCAGAGTGCGCCTGCAGCACGACGGGTGAATCGACCCGAGTCCCGGTGCGCACGAACGTTCATCAAGGAGAGAGAGACCATGAACACAAGGATTTCCGCACTTGCCGCCGCGCTTCTCATTGCGCTCGCCGCGCCCGCCATGTCCGCCGACGTGCCGCAGGGCACGATCAAGGGGAAGGCCTGGGTGCAGACCGACCGCACGATGGCCGAGGCCATGGCGCAGTCCTAGACGGTGCTGCCCGCATCCGTGACGGGCGACAAGACATACGAAGGCACCAACATCCGCGCGCCCGAAACGAAGGGAAAGGCGCCCGCCGTGATTTTCGTGCACGGCTCGGGCGGCATCAATCCGCAGATCAAGGCCTTCCAGAAGCGTCTCGCGGACGAGCTCGGCATCGCAAGCTTCACGGCCGACTCCTTCCAGCTCCCCGACCGCATGACCTACACCTCGCCCATCGACCCGATGGACTATGAGAAGATCCACGCGCTTCGTGCGAGCGAACTCACGGCGGCCGTCGAATTCCTGGCGAAACAGCCCTGGTTCAACGGCAGGTTCGTGATCGCAGGCACGAGCGAAGGCGCAGTCGCCGTGGCCCGCTACGTGCGCGCCGAAGCCGCACCCGCCGAAGCGGGCCGCATCATCTTCTCCTGGTCGTGCGAAAACAACTACCACGTTGTCCAGCACAAGACGAGAATTCCCGACGGCATGCCCGTCCTCAACATCATGAGCTCGAAGGACAAGTACTTCTCGCAGGCCAATCCCTATCTCGGCAACCACGAGGCCGTCGGCAACTGCAGCAAGGCGCTCCAGGGCAATCCCAACGCCCGCATCGTCCTCATCAAGGACGCGCCGCACACGCTCATGAACGAGCCTGAGGCTCGCGAGGCCGAGGACAAGTTCCTCAAGGACGTCCTCCTCAAGTAGTCGACGCCCGGATTCCACCCAATCCGTCATGCGCACGGCCCGCCGCAGGCTTCATGCCTCCAGCGGGCCTTTTCGTCCTGCGGTTCGTTGACTTTCGTTCGCCCTCGAACTAACATCGCCTCATGAAGGAAAACACCCGCATCCCCTTTCTTGCAGGCCGCCTCTCGGAGGCCACCTCAACATTCATTCTCGAGTCGCTCAAGCGCGAAGGCATGGGCGAACTGCTCCCGTGCCACGGCGACATCCTGCACGTGCTGACCGAACAGGAAACCGCCACGGTGATGGAGCTCTCACGCCTCACGCACCGCTCGAAGTCCACCGTTTCAGCCCTCGTCACGAAGCTCGTAGATCTGGGCTACGTCGCGCGCGAGCGCTCGGCCGAGGACTCACGTGTCATCAACCTGAGGCTTACCGAAAAGGGCAGGGCGTTCATTCCCGTATCCGAACGCATCTCCTCCGAACTCGACGCCCTCGTGACATGCTCGCTCACGCCCGACGAGGCCCGATTCGCCGAAGCGCTCCTCGCGAGAATCCTCAACGGCTTTTCCTCCGACAAGTCCGCCTGAGGCCCTCCGGACACTTCCGACGAGCTTTCCGCCCTGATCTCAACCACAGCCCGGCCCTCATCTTTGCTAAGATCGACGGACGACCTCCGCGCTTTGATCTGCTTCGGGCGCAGAGACGCAAACCATTGCAAAACAGCGTGTGATGGAGTAGGATCCAATTTCCTACCAACTCACTCAGGAATTATGCGAACGCCTGCAGGACGGGTGTTCTCGGGCGCCGGACGGCGTTCTTCCCGGGAGAGTGGAGCAGGCGGGCATCCGTCGGGAAGACACCTTCGGACGCCGGACGGAGATCCCGCAGCACAACGACAACTCCAAACACGCACAGGAGAAACATCATGATTCATCAGTCGAGCCTTGAACTTGTCGGCGGCACGCCGCTTCTGCAGCTCAACAACTGGATGAGGCTCCACGGCCTCAAGGCGAACGTCATCGCCAAGATCGAGGCCCTCAATCCCGCCGGGAGCGTCAAGGACCGCGCCGCGCGCCAGATGATCCTCGAAGCGGAAAAGGCCGGCCTCATCGGTCCGGGCGCCGTCATCATCGAGCCCACCTCGGGCAACACGGGCATCGGGCTCGCGAGCATTGCCGCCGCCCGCGGCTATCGCGCCATTTTCACGATGCCCGAGACGATGAGCGTCGAGCGCCGCATGCTACTCAAGGCCTACGGCGCCGAAGTCGTCCTTACGCCCGGCACGGCCGGCATGAAGGGCGCGATTGAAAAGGCCGAGGAACTCGCCCGCGAAATTCCCGGCAGCTTCATCCCGCAGCAGTTCGAAAACCCCGCCAATCCGCTCGCCCACTACCTCACGACCGGTCCGGAGATCTGGGCCGACACGGACGGACATGTCGACATGTTTGTCGCGGGCGTGGGCACGTCGGGCACGGTGACGGGCAACGGCCGCTATCTCAAGGAGAAGAATCCCGCCGTCAAGGTGGTGGCGGTCGAGCCTGATGCGAGTCCCGTCCTCTCGGGCGGCAAGGCCGGTCCGCACGCCATCCAGGGCATCGGCGCGAACTTCGTGCCGGGCAACTACGACGCCTCGGTGGTCGACGAGGTCTTCCGCGTGCCGAACGACGCCGCGATCGCAGCTGCGCGCGCCCTCCCGAAAGCCGAAGGCATCCTCATCGGCATATCGGGCGGCGCCGCCCTCCATGCCGCGACGGAACTCGCGAAGCGCCCCGAAAACGAAGGCAAAAACATCGTCGTGATCTTCCCCGACAACGGCGAGCGCTATCTCTCCACGGTTCTCTACGCCGAATAAGACGCATCAGCCTCACGGAGTCACAAAAATCATGAAGGATCTTGAGCACGAAGCCAGCGGGAACGTCTTTCCCGGAGACCTCAGGGAGCGCGTGAGCCGCCAGATGATTCTGCGCGAGCTCGGAGAGAAAGGGCAGGCCGCCATCAGCAGCGCGCACTTTCTTGTGATCGGAGCAGGGGGCCTTGGCTCTCCCGCCATCCTCTACCTCGCCGCTGCAGGCGCGGGCACGATCACGGTGGTCGACGCCGACACGGTGTCGGTCTCGAACCTCTCGCGCCAGATCCTTCACACGACGTCGACGGTCAACGTCAACAAGGCCAAGAGCGCCGCCATCGCGGTCGAGAGGCTCAATCCCCATTGCCGCATCATCCCCGTGTCCGAATTCGCAGACGCTGTGAAGCTCAAGGCCCTCGTGAAGAATGCGGACGTGATCCTCGACTGCACGGACAACCTCGCAACCCGCATCGCGGTCTCGAGGGCCGCGCATGATGCAGGGAAGCCCCTCGTCTTTGCGTCCGCCGTGCGCTTTTCGGGCCAGCTCACCGTCTTCGATCCTTCCGTGCCCGAATCTCCTTGCTTCGAGTGCATCTTCGAGGAGGACGATCCGGGCAACGACGTCAAGGCCGCAGCCGTCGGCGTCTTCTCGTCGGTCACGGGCATCGTGGGGACGCTTCAGGCCACCGAGGCCCTGAAGATCGCCGCAGGCATCGGCTCGACGCTCTGCAGCAGGATGCTCTTCATCGACGCGCTCAACATGCAGTTCGACACCATCAGGGTGAAGCGCAGGAAGCGCTGCCCCGTCTGCGGCGAAAGGCACTGAAAGAGAAGAGAGCGCTCAAGCCAAACAAAAGGAACGGCCCCGAGACGAAAGTCCGGGGTCGTTCTGTCAGAAAAGGGCGTCCGGCTCCTCCTGAAGGTACCGGGCGCCCTGCCTTTGACGTCAGGCTGCGGAGCATTTGCCCCGCAGGCGCATCATCTCAGGATCAGGATCAGAAGGCGTACTTGACGCCGACCTTGCCGCCGATGGAGGACGTGCCGGCTTCGCCGCCGCCCAACATCATGTCGACATTGAACATGAGATTGCCGTTGACGGCGCGCAGACCGAAGTCGGCCTGGACCGGACTCATGTCAAGGACGTCCTGGCTGTAGCCGAGGACCTTGACTTCCTTGTCGCCGAAGGTCGGGACATAGGCGACCTTGAAGCTCGGAGCAAGGGTCCAGCCCGCGGCGTCGGCCTCGAAGCCCGAGATGCGGAGCGAAATCGGCATCTGGACATAGGTGAGGTCGCCTTCGTCAACCTTGATGGAACCGACGGTCATGTCGTCCGTTTCAAGGCGGGAGACGCGCAGACCGATGCTCGGCACGAACTTGAAGGAGCCCGCGGCGAGTTCGTACTGGGCGCGCACGCCGGCGGAGTAGATGTTCGCGTCAAGCTTCTGGTTGAGCGCGGTCTGGTGGGCCGTGATGTCGTTTTCGGACTTGAGCCAGGCGAGTTCGCCGACGACCTTCGCGGCGCCGAACGACTTGCCGGCGTAGGCCGTAAGACCGTAGCTGGTGATGTCGTTCTTGATGCCGGAGACGTCACTGCGGAGCGATGCGTCGCCATACTGGAGGGCGAGACCGGCGGTCAGGCCTTCGAGGACTTCGACGTCGCCGCCGAACGTGGCGTAGGCCGCATCGGCGCGGAAGCTGCCGTTGTTGTCAAGCTTGTCGGCTTCATAGCGTTCGCCCGAGACGTCTGCCCAGAGGTTGACGCCGGCGTGCATCGGCTGATCGAGCGAGGTGCGGTTGGCAACCGTCTCCGTCATGACGAAGTCGGCGCGACGGGCCATGGCCTGAACGCCGGTGGAGGCGATGGCGCCGAGACCGGATTCAGCGTCAAGCTTATTGACGACGGTCTTGTCAGCGGCATTGATCGAACCCTGGATGAAGGGGTTGTCCGTCACGACTTCAGTGCCGTTGTCGGTCACGGTGCCGGAGGCGAGCTTGAATTCGCCGACCGAGGAATTAACGACGCCGAGATACGAACCCTCGGCCAGAACGACGTTGCCGCCGACAATGGCTTCACCGACGTTCTGGTTGACAATGAGCATGCCCTTGGCATTGACCGTGGCGGTGCCATTCACACGATTGGCCACGTTGTCGCTAGTTGCAGAGCCGTCAACGAGGACGCTTCCGGTCGTGCCGAGCTGAAGCGTCTTGCCGACATAGAGGGCAGCCGTCACGTCTTCACCCCAGACGAGCCCCTGAGCGGAACCGATCTTGTTGAAGGCGGCAACGCCTTCAGCCTTTGCAGCGTCGGTAGCCCAGAGAGCGTTGCGGCCGGCAACGAGGTAGGCCTTGGCCGGGGTGGCGGCATCGGAGAAGCCCGCAACAGAGCCGCCGGACGTTTCAGAAGCGGAAGAGGCTTTTTCGGGGTCGGCAAAGATCATGCCGGTCATTTCCGAAATGTCGTTGATGATGACATCGCCGGCCTGAGCGTCAGTACCAACATAGACGTTGCCCGAACCGGAAAGCTTGTCGATCGTGTAGGTGGCGTCTCCGACCACCTTCATCTGGCCGTTCGTCTGAACTTCAACATCCTCAACCGTGCCGCCATTGGAGACCGTGCCGCCAAGGGCGAGCGTGCCGTTCTCAACCACGATCTTCGCACCGGCAGCGTCAGACGTCTTGATGATCTGTTCACCGTTGCCTGCGAGCGTAAGCGTCTTGCCGCCTGCAACGGTTACGCGGGTGGCTTCGCCGAGATCGATGGAACCGACGCTCAGACTTTCTTCACGAAGACTGGTAGTCGCATCTTCGCCGGAAACAAGCGTGCCGCCGATCTGGATGTTCTTGTCTTCGGCCTTGACAGTGACATTCGGAAGATCGACGTTTTCACCAACCTGTTCGAGCCCATCGAGCGTGGACTCGTTGACGGTGTCCTTGTTGATCAGATCGCCGAGCATCGTAACCTTGCCATTCGTGATGAGAGCACCCGCACTCTGCGCGTAGTCAAGGTTGTAGAAAGCATCGGTGAGCGCGAGCGTGGAACCTTCATTGAAGGTCAAGGCTTTGCCAAGAAGACCTTCAGCTGCCGTGTTCGTACCCTCGGCATTGAGACCTGTCGTGAAGATCTGGGCGGAGGAAGTCTTAAGCGTGCCATTCACAGCGATGGAGCCGCCGATGGAAGTGCCAGTGACGTTCTGATTGCCCGAATCGTCGGCGGCCATGGTGTCAAAGGACGAAAGTGCAAGCGTGCCGCCGTTGGCAACGGTGACTTCGTTCTTGATGTTCCATTTGGAATTCACCGTCATCTGGCCGCCATTGACTTGAACTGTACCGTAGTACTTGTCAAGATTGCTGTTGATGACGAGCTCGCCTGCGCCTTCCTTCTTGACAAGGGCGTGCTTGCCGCCGTTGTTGGTGGTATTGGTGTTCGGGATGGACGAGGCGATGCTGTCGGTGTCGTCGGTGGTGACCGACGAACCGATCGTCAGAGTTGCGCCGGACTCGACGTTGAAGGCAACGCTCGCGCCGCGGTCAAGGAAGAGGAAGCCGCCGGCGGCAGCCGTCGGAACATGGTAGCCGTAGGTGTCGAAAACCTTACCGGTAGAGCCGGACGACACAGTGTTGCCGGCATAGGTCATGTTTTGGGTAATCTTGAGAGTTAGGTCTGTCGAACCAGCTTCTTCACCATTGTTACCGGTGCTGAAGTCGGCACAAATGGCGCCACCGTAGGCCATTCCATTGGCTGCCGAAGCAGAGTTCTTTGCAAAGTCAACATCGGTAAGAATAACATTGTAGTTGCCTTTCAGCATGAGAGCGCCACCAAAGGCTCCATCCTCGACCTTCCCCTCGGCATTAGGACCGGATTCATTGTCAACGGCTTTATTGCCATGGTATGCGCCACCATTCTGGACAAAATTTTCGGCATACGAGTAAACCGCACCGCCATAAAAGCTGGTATTGCCGGTAAAATTGACGTTCGTCAAGCTAATAGACGAATTTGTACCGTCATAGAACTGAATGGCACCAGTCTGCTGATCGGAGAAAGTCTGACCCGACGCGGTGATTGATGTACCAGAAACACCTTCACCCGCCTTTCTCACCACAATGCGTCCTGAAAAGTTAGCCCCTTCAGCAAATTCGATCGTCGTGTTGGTCACATTATTGCCAACATAAATGTCACCGTTGGTCTGAGAACCCGATTCAAAGACGAGCTTGTTGTTTTCCGCCCTCTTGCCCTTTTCCTGCTGAAGGTGAACAGCCTTGGCACCAGTCGCATCGAGTGTGCCCTTGTTGGTAAAGGTGTTTCCCGTGCCGCTCATGAGGACGCCGATGGAGCCGGCAGCAACCTTGATCGTGCCCTCGTTCGTGGCGACGGCGTTGGAGCCTTCCTGACCGGAGCCTTGAATGCCCGTCGGAGCGACTTCCATGGCAACGCCGGACTTGACATCAATCGTCCCGGTGTTGGTAATCGTATTCTTGCCCGTGCTGCCGACGGTCATGCCGTAGGCGTTCCTGACGGTGATGGTGCCTTCATTGACGGCCGTACCGTTGTTGTCGGCCATCATGCCCTTGACGCGATAAGCCTGCGTGGCATTCTCGTCGGCTGCAAGATTGAGGTTGATCGTGCCCTTGTTGGTGTAAACGGAATCGGCACCCGTCGCAAGGAGACCGTAGGCACGCGTGTCAACCTTGCCCGTGATCGTCATGTTCAGCACATTGTCAGCCTCGAACTCCATCTGGAGATTCTCGGCCGTCGTCGCGGAGTAGCCGGAATTGCCGGAAGCCTGTTCATATGGGATCTCTTTGGCAATGGCGCCGCCCGCCACAAGCGAAGCCACCGTAGCAGCAATCACCGTCTTCGTGCCCTTGGCCTGGACGGAGGACGTCAGTTCGTTGACGACCATCAGGGCGCCACGCGCCTTGCTGAACACAACTTTGAAATTCTTGTTCATGTTTTTTCTCTACTTGATGAAACTCCGCTGCCGAAAGTGGCGGCGGACACGAAGCAGAGTAAAGAAACATGGAATGAGGGGGGGGTAAACCCTTATGCGACTCACCAGGATCTCAACGAACATTGCGCAACGGAAGGGGGTACTGAGGAAAGCAAAGGCCCTTCGGGAACGGGACATATTTCTGGAAAAGGACGGGGATGGGATCCCGATAGGGAACGCCATGAAGAGAGACGCCTGCATGAATCCTTGCAGCAAAGGGAAAGTGCAAATGCAAACGTTGCACGAGTCTGAAGAAGGAATCACTGGGGAGGGTACCGGGATTCCACATAAGACATGTCACCGTCTTCAGCACTCATCGCATCAAACGTGAATGAAAAAACCGACTGTACAAACCTCCAAGGCGATTAAAGTGTGGCGAAATCGCAACAATCATCTCGCAAAGCAAAGCACCTTCAAACACAGCTCAGTTCGTGGCGTTTTTATCAGTGTTCAGGCCTAACAACGCTGCGAAACCAGGCTCTACGTGACAGCCTGCCGGCAAAACAACGAGCCTTCAGGCAGAGTTGTGGGTAAAGTCAGGCCCAGAAGGTGGTGTTGACCCGCGCCAACGAGCGCGAGCACGGATGCTGGTAAGTGATTCTTGTTTACTGAGAGGGTGCGGCAATGTGGACGAGCGCTCGGAGCGGTCAAGGCCGGGAGCGTATAGAGGAGGACGCGTGCGGCCGAGCATATGCCGCGTACGGCCTTGACGGAACCGAGTGATCGTCAAAGCCTTGAGTGAGGAGGATGCCTGCGGCACCCTTCGAGCCATGTGGCGGCGAACAAAAATGTTGAAGCTCAAACTCATCCTGCGACGTGCGTATGGTTTTCGTAATCTGCAGAATATGACCGATATGATCATGCTCTGCTGCTCAGACCTGGAAGTGGTGCTTCTAGGAGACGATGCGTCGGCCCAATCCTCCTCTTAGACAAGTGTGTTCTGTACAAAAGGGGGTACCTGTTACACACAAGTCCCCTTGAAGAGCCACAAAAACCGACAACCCACCGAAGGGGAGCCGGCTTTTTTCATGATGCGATTATTTCCAGAAGGGAGCGTCAGGCCTTTTCATCGATCTCCGAGGCGTTCGCATCCGGACGTACGGGTTCGTCATGGCGCGCACCGATGAGCTTGGGAACGGTGACGCGACCGTCGAGGAGATCCTGGAGCGTGACGCTCTGCAGGTACTTGTCAACCACGTCGGAGAGACCCTTCCAGAGGAAGGTGGCGGCGCAGCCTGCGCGCCGGCTGCAGTCGTCCTCGGGATCGAAGCACTTCATGGGCGCTTCGTCAGATTCGACGACGGCAAGAATCTCAGCGACGGTGAGTGTTGCGGGATTTCGCAACAGCCTGTAGCCGCCGAGCGGCCCGCGTCCCGTCTCGACCATGCCGGCCTCGGCGAGTGCGGGCGCGATCTGCTCGAGGTAGCGCCAGGAGATGTCCTGGGAACTCGCGACGGTTCGAAGCTTGACATAGCCTCGCCTGCGGGTCTCGTCGGACCTTGCGGCGCGTTCGACTTCGGCAAGCTCGATCATGAAGCGCAGGGCGTAGCGCGAGCGCGTGCCGATCTTGAGAAAGCTCATTGGCGGGGCGTCCTGATGACGGGATCGGGAAGATCCGCAACGGTGGAGCGGAAGGGGCTGATGTCGATGCCGCCGCGACGAGTGAAGCAGCAGTTGACCGACAGGGCCTCGGGGGCGAGCACGCGCATGATGTCGGCGTGGATCTGTTCGCAGCACTGCTCGTGGAAGCCCTGGTGGCGTCGGAAGGAGACGATGTAGGCAAGGAGCGCGCGTCGGTCGATGCGGCGGCCGCGGTAGCTGATCACGATAGAGGCATGGTCGGGCTGGCCCGTGACGGGGCAGCGCGAGCGAAGGAGGTTGGAGGAGAGGGTCTCCTCAACGACCTCGTCGGAGGCGGCCTTGAGGAGCGAGGCGTCGGGTTCGTAGACGCTGCACTCGAGGTCGCCGCACTCGGCTTCGAGCACGATGCCGGGGACGCGGGTGACGGGCATCTCCCAGCGGGCGAGGTCGTCAATAAGGACCTCGACGGGTGCGCCCACGCACGCGGAGACGTCGCGGGCGATGAGGCGGGCGGCCTCTTCGACGGAGGCGATCTTCGTCTGAGTGAGCGAGCCGATGTAGAGCTTCAGGGACTTGGATTCTACAATGCAGGGGCTCGTCGCGGGCACGCGGATTTCGCCCGCAGCGGCGACGGGAAGGCCGCGCTCGTTGATCCAGGTGATTTCATAGAGGCGCCAGACGTCGGTGCCGCGGAAGTCGTGCACGCCGATCGCGTCGCGTCCGAGCGAGCGCGGAATGGGCGTGAGGAGGTCGGGACGATAGGTGTCGACGTATTCGGTCGTCTGGCCGAGCAGGGTGCCGGCGGGCGCACAGGCGGACATGGCTTCTCCTGAAATGGATTCCTGAGAGTGAATGCTGTTCTCGTCCGCAGATTATAGCGGGACGAAGGTGAGGAACCAAAATGCAAAGAGGAGCCTGCGGGCTCCTCTTTGCTTGCATGATCGGACGGATCAGCGGATTACTTCACGGCTTCCTTGAAGTTGGCGGAGGCGGAGAAGCGGACGACGCGGCCGGCCGGGATCTGGATTTCCTGACCCGTGTGCGGGTTGCGGCCGACGCGGGCGGCGCGTTCGGAGGTGCCAAACGTGCCGAAGCCGATGAGGCGAACGTCTTCGCCCTTGGAAACGGCTTCAATGACGACTTCACCGTAGGCGTTGACGAGCTTCGTCACGTCGGCCTTGGCGAGACCGGTCTTGGCCTGGAGGGCGGTGATAAATTCGGACTTGTTCATTTCAATGACTCCTGAAGGGACCGTGAGTCCCGATAGTGCGGCCCGTCCTCCTGACGGACAGGGCCCGAATACCGAGTCGAACACGGAAAGGGACCCGAGCTCGACTTGGGCACAATCATAGCAAAGTCTTCTCGCCGCAGCGATTGCCCTCCAACGGATCCGAAGGGCTTCGGGGCCTGCGAACGATGCCCGCCCCCTCTTGCAATTTTTCCGAAAAAAGGGCAGGCATTTTCGCCCGAAAGCGTGGTCAGGAGCCGATTTCGAGCATTTCTTCCGCATTTCTGCGTAGATTTGCGAGGGTTTTCCGCCATTACGGAACCGTCGGACCGGCCGAGACACCTTTGCGACCCTGCAGAAAGACCCAAGAATTTACAAGCTGCTACCAATTTAAGGCCTGAAACAACCTTCCGGAATTCTGCAATTCATTTGACGCGCATCAAGTTTTCCCAAAAAAAAGAGCCCTGCGGCGGCTCGAACGTGCGTCCCGCAGGGCTTCAGAGACTTCCTTGGGCTCAGCAGATTCGCGGAAGCTGCTCGCCCGCGAGCCAGTCGACGGTCCGGCGTCCGCCCATGAGGGTGACCATCTCGACCATGCCGACTGGGACGTCAGAGTCGTCCGTCACGCGACCGATCCTTGCGGCGTTCTCGCCATAGGGCGAGGCGCGCATGGCGGCGAGCGCCGCGTCGGCCTCGTCTTCGGGGACGATCACGATCATCTTGCCTTCGTTGGCGACGTATAGCGGATCGAGTCCGAGGAATTCGCAGGCGCTCCGGACTTCGGGGCGCACGGGCACGGTGCTCTCCTCAAGAAGGATCCCAACGTTGCTCTGGGAGGCGATTTCGTTGAGTGTGGCGGCAAGGCCTCCGCGGGTCGGATCGCGCAGCACGTGGACGTGCGGGGCGGCGGAGAGGACCGCCTCGACCATTTCGTTCAATGGTGCGCAGTCGCTCTCGACGGTCGTGCCGAAGCTCATGCCTTCGCGGAAGGAGAGGATGGCGGTGCCGTGGTCGCCCATGGTGCCCGAGATGAGCACGGCGTCGCCGGGACGTGCGGCGCGCCCCGAGATCGTGCCCTCCGAGATCTTTTCGCCGATGCCGGAGATCGCGATGTAGACGCCGTCTCCGTGGCCTCGCTCGACCACCTTGGTGTCGCCCGTCACGATGGCGACGCCCGCCTCTTCGCAGGTTTTCGCCATGGAGGCGACGACGGCGTCGAGGTCCTTCAGGGGAAAGCCCTCTTCAAGAATGAAGCTGGCGGTGAGATAGAGGGGCCGCGCACCGCACATGGCGACGTCGTTGACGGTGCCTGCTACGGAGAGCCGCCCGATGTCGCCGCCGGGGAAGAAGAGGGGACGCACGACGTGGCCGTCGCAGGAGACGGCCACGGGGCGGGTCATGGGCGGAAGGAGCGCGCCGTCGTGGCCTTCGTCCAACCAGACGTTCGTGAAGTGCCGTCCGAAGACGTCGTGAATGAGCTGCGCGGTGGCGCGGCCGCCCGCGCCGTGGGTGAGGTCGACGGCGCCGTTCTTCATGTCGAGGGGGCGCATGTAAAAGTCGGTCATGGTTCTTCCTTCTTCCTTTATCGCTGATCGTCAGAAGTCTTCGCCTTCTCGGGCGCTGCGGCGCGGCGTCGGCCGTAGCTCCAGGCGGCCGCACAGGCGCCTTCCGAGGAGACCATGCAGGCCCCGATCGGGTTGGCGGGATTGCAGGCGCGGCCAAAGAGCGGGCATTGTTCGGGCGTCTTTTCGCCCCTGAGGATCGCACCGCAGGCGCAGGCCTTGTTGTCCGTGACGGCGCGCTCGGTCATGGCAAAGCGCTTTTCCGCGTCGAAGTCCGCCCATTCGGGGCGAAGCTTCAGGGCGGACTTAGGGAGGCGTCCGAGTCCGCGCCACTCGAACGAATCGCGAAGCTCGAAGACCTCGTCCATTAGGCGGATGGCGGCGACGTTCCCATCACGGGTGACGGCGCGGGTGAATTCGTTTTCGACCTCGTGGCGGCCGTCGTTCACCTGCCTCACCATCATCAGGATGGCGTAGAGCATGTCGAGGGGCTCGAACCCCGTCACAACGACGGGAAGGCGGTTGTCGCGCGCGAAGACCTCGTAGGGTCCCGAACCGATGATGGTCGAGACGTGGGCGGGGCCCACGAGGCCGTCGAGAACGGGCACTTCTGGACGCTCCTCGCTCATCTTCAGGATGTGGGTCATCGCGGCGGGCGTGAGCACGTGGTTGCAGAAAACCGAGAAGTTCTTCACGCCCGCGGCCTTTGCGGCCTTGAGGACAACGGCCGTGGGCGGCGTGGTCGTCTCGAACCCGATCGCGAAGAAGACGACCTCGCGCTCTGGATTGACTTTCGCCAGCTCAAGCGCATCCATGGGCGAGTAGATCATGCGGATGTCCGCGCCCTGAGCCTTGGCCTTGAAGAGCGACATGCCCTTGCCCGCCGGGACGCGCATGGTGTCGGCATAGGTGCAGAGGATCACGTTCCTTTCGAGCGCGAGCTGCATCGCCATGTCGATGCGCGCGACGGGCAGCACGCAGACGGGACAGCCCGGTCCGTGGATCATGCGCACGTTGGGCGGCAGGATGTCGGTGAGCCCCCAGCGGGCGAGCACGTGGGTGTGGCCGCCGCAGAACTCCATGAAGCGGTAGATCCTTTTCGGATCGGCCTCATGCCTGATCTCGGCAGCAATGCGCCGTGCGGCATCGCCCTCACGGTATTCGTCGACGTACTTCATGATGCGTGCTCCTCGTCGTGCAGACCCGCGGCCTTGAGCGCCGCGAGGGTCCTCTGGGCCTCCTCGGGGTCGATGCGGTTGAGCGCGAAGCCCACGTGCACGATGACCCAGTCTCCCGGAACGGGGCGCTCGATGAGCGAGACGTTGACCGTCTTTTCAATGCCGCCGATGTCGCAGACGGCCTCGCCGTCGCCGGCGAGCCTGATGATCTGTCCTGGAATGGCGAGACACATGTCATGATTCTCCTTGTGGTTGCACTCGTCCGAGAACGGAGGAGGCGTCGAGCGGCGCGTACTCAGTCGCGCCTGCGGCCAGTGCCGAGCGGGCCCACCAGGCCTCACCGAGCGAAAGTCCGCCGTCTCCCGCGGGGACGTGCAGCGGCAGCGCTCCGGCGAGGCCCCTCGAAGTGAGCGCCTCGACGAGCCCCTTCGAGAGGGCCGCGTTGTTCATGGTACCGCCCGTGAGGGCGACAAGCATGTTTTCATTGTCGTCCGAGGCAAGAAGCCCCGGACCGAATTCTTCGACGAGCTTCGCCGCGTGGAAGGCGATCCAGTCGGCGAGCGCGGCGATGACGGCATTTTCCACGAGAGCCGCGAGACACTCGACGGATGTGCCAGAGAGCCTTTCGTCGACGACGCGGCGAACGAGCGGCACGAGCGAGAGCGTGCCGTCGGCAAGAATCATCCGGTCGCCCGCCTCGACGTCGAGCGTGCCGCAGGCGGGATTGTCGCGTCCGCGCACCGCAGCGCCCTCAAGACGCATGGCGGCCGTTGCCTCGTCGTGCTGATGGGTGCAGAGGCCGAGAATGGCGCTCATGCCGTCGAACCAACGTCCGAAGGAAGTGGTCGTGCCGAGCATGGCCACCTTCTCCGGATCCCCCGCGAGGAGCTTCCTGAGCATCGACACCGACGCAATGCCGGGGAAGAGCTCTTCTGCGAAGTCCCCCGCGCCCGCCATCGCCATCAGGGCGACGCCCATGCGCCAGGGTTCCGTGGCGGCCCTGTCGCCGCCCGGCATCGGCATGGACTCGAGGTGAGAGAGCCTCGCCCACGAGGCGGGCCCGCAGAGAAGAAGTTCGCCGCCCCAGGGGAGACGGTCCGCCCCCATGCCGACGCCGTCGAGCGCAAGGCCGAGCAGGGGCTTCACAACGCCGCGCTCCGCCGCCACGACGCCCACGTGGGCCGCATGATGGTGAACGGGAATGCAGGGAATGCCGTGCAGGTCCGCATATTCAAGGGCAAGTCTCGTCGAGGGAAAGTCCGGATGCGCGTCGCAGGCGACGACCTCGGGACTCAGTTCGAAAAGGGCGCTCATGTGTGAGACCGAGCGCGAGAGAAGCTCGACCGTCGGTCGGTTCGAGAGGGATCCCACGTGCTGCGTGAGGAAGGCTTCGCGATCACGAAGAAAGCACGCCGTGTTCTTGAGATAGGGCCCGAAGGCGAGGGCGACGGGCTTTTTCGCCGCGCCCGCAGATTCGGGGAGCATGACCGCCTCGGGCGCATAACCCCTCGAGCGGCGCACGAAGGACGTGCCTTCAACGCCCGCCCTCACGACCGAGTCGTCGCAGGGTGTGACGATGTCTCGATTGGAGAGAAGGAAGAGGTCTGCGACCCCGGAGAGGCGCTCGAGCGCCTCCTCGTTTTCGGTGCAGAGCGGCAGTCCGCTCATGTTGGCGCTCGTCATCACGAGCGTGACGGGAAGGACGTCGTTCATCCAGCCGCGTCCCTCGGGCTCGCCCGCAAAGCTGTGGAAGATGAGGGCGTGAAGAGGCGTATAGGGGAGCATGACCCCGATCGCCTCGAGTCCGTCGGCAACGCCTGCAAGCGCAGGCACGTTTTCCCCCGTCCTTCTCTTCAGCAGCACGATCGGATGCGCGGGGCCCGTGAGAAGGACCTTCTCATCGTCGGTGACGTGTGCGAAGCGCTCGGCCGAAGCAAGGCCCGCGACCATGACGGCAAGGGGCTTTTCATCGCGCTGCTTGCGGCTGCGGAGCGCAGCGACGGCTTCCGGATTCTCGGCGTCACACGCAAGGTGAAAGCCGCCGAGCCCCTTGATCGCAACGATCCGGCCGGCCCCGAGGGCCTTCACCGTCTCACGGATAGCGTCGCCCTCGACCGCCGTACCGTCGGGCGTCACGAGCGTGAGCTTCGGTCCGCAGACGGGGCAGGCGATCGGCTGGGCGTGAAAGCGCCTGTTGAGCGGATCTTCGTACTCGGCCCTGCAGTCGGGGCACATCGGAAAGCCCGCCATGGCCGTCTGGGGACGGTCGTAGGGAAGGTGGCGCGTGATGGTGAAACGCGGGCCGCAATGGGTGCAGTTTGCAAACGGATAGCGCCAGCGGCGGTCATTTGGATTGAAGATGTCGTCGAGGCAGGCGTCACACACACAGGCGTCGGCAGTGACGGCAGTGGTCACGCGGCCGCCGGAGGGCGTGGCGGAAATGGAGAAGCCCTCCATGCCCTGAAGTTCGCCCGCTGCGGGCTCGACGGCGTCGATGCGCGCGAGCGGGGGCTTCCCGGCAAGGAGCGCCTCGGGAAAGCGTTCGAGCACCTCAGGTTCGCCCTCAAGGTGCACGACGACCCCTTCGGCGTCGTTCCAGACGGTGCCCGAGAGCCCGAGCTCAAGCGCGATCCTGTAGACCGTGGGCCTGAAGCCCACGCCCTGCACGAGTCCGCGCACGCGAAAGTCCGTTGCGGCCTTCGTCATGGCCGGACCTCACAGTCCCGAGAGCATCAGTTCGGCGGCAAGCCAGGCGAGCCACTTCTCCATGCCTTCGCCCGACACGGCCGAGACACGCATCGTGCGGATCTTCGGGTTCACGCGTCTGGCGTTCTCCTCGGCCCTCTCTGCGTCAAACGGGACGTAGGGCAGAAGATCCGTCTTCGTGAGGATCATCAGGTCGGCCGCGCGGAACATGTCGGGATACTTGAGCGGCTTGTCCTCGCCCTCCGTGACGGAGAGGAGCACGACCTTGTGAGCCTCGCCGAGGTCGAACTCGGCCGGGCAGACGAGGTTGCCTACGTTCTCGATGAAGAGCACGGACTCGTCTTCAGGCACGAGGTGCTCGAGCGCGTGGCTCACCATCGCGGCGTCGAGATGGCAGCCCTTGCCCGTGTTGATCTGCAGGGCTCGCACGCCCGTGGCGCGTATGCGCTCGGCGTCGTTCGCGGTCTGCTGGTCGCCCTCGATCACGGCCGTGCGAAAGCCCGAGGCCCTCTTGAGCGTCTGAGCGAGAAGCTCGGTCTTGCCCGAACCGGGCGACGAGACAAGATTGAGCGCGAGCACGCGGTGTTCGCGGAAGAACTTCCTGTTGACGGCCGCAATCGCGTTGTTTCGCCCGAGGATGTCCTCCTCGATCGAGATGGCGCGCGAGGCGGACGTCGTCGGGGCGTGGCTGTGAGCGGGACCGTGGTCCTGGTCATGATGGTGCCCGTTGGCATGGTCATGACGATGCTCATGATCGTGATCGTGGACGACATGAGTCGTTACATTGCCGTTCTCGTCCACATGGGCGTGCATGTGGGTGTGGTTGTGTTCGCCGCAGCCGCAGGTTGTGCACATCTTTCGGTCTCCTTCGCGCGCATCCCGAATTGGAGAGGCGCACAAAAACTTTGTCTATGCCTTCATTCTAGGCGTCTCGCGGATACCCCGACCTCAACCACAAGGACCGTTGCAATTGAGCATTGGTACTAGAAGAACGTCACCCAAAGGGATAAGATTGCAGGATACATACCGTTTTTGGAGACCAGCGTCATGGCCGGAAAACCGAACAAGGCCGGAAAGTCCGGCAAGCCCAGTCCCGCAGGGAAGCGCGGCGGCCGCAGGCCCGCATCCGCCCAGCAGCACCCCGGAGAAGTCCTTCGCGAAATCCTCGCAGATACCCCGCCCGCACTCGCGGCGAAGTGGTTCGGCCTCTCGGCGACCGAACTCGAGGCCTTCTACAACGGCGAACTACCGCTCACGCCCGCCATGGCCGAAACCGCAGGCTCGATATTCGGCACGGGCGCAGCCCCCTGGCTCGACATGATGGCCGCTTGGGACGAGGCTCACGCGACCGAGAAGGCCGCCCCTTGATGCGCAAACCCAAGTATTTCCTCCACAGTCACTGAATACAAGAAGGCCGCGGGCTCTGACACCTGCGGCCTTTTCACACACGGGAGCGAAGATCTGACGCCGATTATTCGGTCCTGCCGTCCTTTTTGCGAGGTTCGGCGACGTTGGCTTCGGGTTGAACATCGTCGGCATTGGCGGCCTTCTCGGCCTCCTCCTTCGTCATGAAGCCGGCGGGAGCCTTCCAGTCCTCGCCGTAGTAGAGGCGAATGACCTTCCAGTTGACGACAAACATGAGCGCGACAATGGCGAGGATCTGGCACGCGAGACCGAGGTAGTAGAGCAGGGTGGCATCAGAAGCCGCGCCGTAGTAGGCGTTGAAGAATTCCTGAAGTCCGAGTCCGGTTTCAGCGGCATGCCCGCCGATGAGTACGAGAGAGATCGCGTAGAAGGCGAGCGCCACGCGCATGAAGAGCCTCTGGGCGGGCCAGCGGTAGCCGATTTTGCGGGCGATCATGAGAATGAAAATGGGAAGAAGCAGGGGAAACGCCATGAAGAGCGTCCCGATGAGCCAGTTGAGCATGGTTTTCGAAGCGGTCGGATGTGGGTGGAATGTGCCGTGATGTTACCACGAGCTCCACAAAGTGGATCGATAATGCCCAACTGCAGACCGGAATGATTGCCCTGCGTCTCTGGAGAGGAACCTCCTGAACGCAGCACCCGAAATGCAACTCTTGTTCAGAAACAAAGGGCGGATTGGTGACAGTCAGACGTTCAAAAAAATGCAGCTCCATAACCAGCATTATTGCTAGCGCGGTTCAGGCGTAAACCTGAACACTCTAATTCGGGTTTGTGCGGAGATGCGCTCCAAGTGAGTGCAGATTGTTGAGCATATCCGCTGTCAGCGGTCAGGGAGTCCTCCGGCAGCAAGAGGAGGAAAGCCCAGCCGAAAGAGAGGATGGGCGTGGAGGAATCACACTGCTATAGCCTGAACTTGCCATCGGGTTTGACACTCAATCGTTCATTTGCCTAGAAAGGGACATGCCCGCATTGCGGTACTCACCATGACCGGGATATCAATGCCTCCCTGAACATCAAGCAGGAAGGCATCCGGATGTTGAAGGCGGCTGGGCTGACCGTCTTGCGCTCGTAACGTCACGAGCCAAAGCCTGTGGAGATGCGTAAGACCGAAGCTATGGCTGAGGCAACGTCAAAGAAGCAGGAAGCCTCGTCCGATTTGGGTTCAAATCGGACGGGGAGCAGTCACGCCGCCCTTCCGTTTGGAGGGGCGACCGTTTATTTGTGAAGTGTTCGATTTCGAAAAAGAGCATTGGCGGATCTCCTACTTTGCATCGGCGAAAGCCGAGATGCTCATAAAAGCCAATTTCTTTTTCGCCCTTAGGTTGAACGACTAACGCCCAACAACCGGACATCCTGGAAACGCCCTGCGTTATCTTCAAGGCCTCGACTAACAATGCTCCGCCGAGCCCTTGCCCCTGATAGCGTTTATCGACCGCTAGTCTTCCAAGCAGACAGCACGGCAACGGGTTTAGCTTATTCCGACGAAAACCCGCTGACAAGCGATCATGATCAAGAACAGCATTGCTAATGCAAAAATACCCTGCAATGCTTCCCCCCTCATCAAAGGCCACGTAGGTTCGACTGTTGCCATACTTTTCGTTATGAACAGAGCGCGTCCGCAACCACTGGTTCAATACCGGGACGTCGCAATCAAAGCGATCTAGAGCATCTTGTGGAATGTCCGGGTCGAGAGGCAGTGGCTTGGAAAAAGAATTAACGGTCATTTCCAACGCTCATAGGTCATGAGATGGCGACGACGTGCAAGAACTTCTTCACCAGGCGGCGTTGCCATTTCATCTAACAAGGCCTGAAATTCCGTATTGCTTAACGTAATCCTTTCCGGCTCATCCAAGACTTTCCTGAAAAGAGGCTGCAGAGCTTCGCGAATAATTTGGGTTTTGGTGCGCCGCTCTCTGTCTGAGAGAAGATTGAGAATGGCGACCTCCTCTTCCGGCAGACGCAGACTGATGGTTTGAGCACTCATATGGTGTCCTCCTCTAATCTATGGAGATACGATAACCCAAATCGTATTGCATTGCAATACAAGAGCGCCTCTTCATGCCTGCCTTTCCTTTTCCTGTTTCTCCAACTTGAGGGGCGGTGTCGCTTGAGCGGTGTTGATAATCGTTGTTTACGCATGAGACCATAGAAGTCAATCTTCGGGGACGAAGTCGATGACGCGCATTTCAGTGCCTCCCGTGGCAGCGAGATGAAAGCCCCCGCAGACGGGGCAGGGATCGCCATATTTGGCAAGCGGGACGGTTTTGGCGCAGTCGAGGCACCAGGCCTCTCCCCGCGGCCGTTCAATCACGAGCCTTGAGCCCTCGGCAGGCCCTCCGCGAGTGACGGAGACCCAGGCGAATTCAAGGGACGAGATGTCAACCCCTGCGAGTTCGCCCACCTCGATTCGAACCTCCTTCACGCGTGTGACGCCGCTCCGGCCTGCCGTGCGCTCGACAATCTCGATGATGCCTTCGGCAATGCTCATTTCATGCATGTATCACTCCTTCCTGCAGCCCGAAGCCTGATGTCAAGCGGCACGCAGGCGTCAAGCCCGAAGAGCGCCAGACGGATGATGTTTCTGAGAGTCTCCTCGTCGACGCCCGCACCGGAGCGCTTCAGATGCCTCACGGCGCTTTCAAGCGCCTGCTGGCCGGGACCCTCGGGAGCGAACTGCCACTCGGTGGGGGAAACCACGGCATGGAAGTGCTCGAGTCCGGACCTCGACTGCCTGAAGCCCGAGGCGTGTGTGAGAAGACCTCGGGCGGTCGTCGCGCAGGCAATCGCCCCGCAGGTGTCGGGAAGTCGCATCGTGTAGACCTCGGGAAGGGCAGGCAGATTCTCGTGCTCCCTGTGTGCGAGCTGTGCCCAGAAGGCAGCCGTGTCAAGAAGGCGTGCCGCCAGAAGCGTGCCGGCGGACTGACCCGCCGTGGCGCAGAGGGCTTCGACAAGAGGGTGTCCCGCCTCCCTCACGAGTGCTCCCGTAAACGAGGGCCTGCGGCGGTAAACGGGCTCGGCCTCGAAGTCGGCTTCATTCCTGAGCCTGTGGTACATCTCGTCGGCAAAATCCGGAAAGTCGAGCTCATGGGGTTGCGGTACAGGCGGGCAGTCCAGCGCACCGAAGGCTGCGGGCAGGGCATGGTAGCGGTAGGCGAGCGCCGAGGCGACGGTCGAGGCATTCGTCCCGTACCAGGCAGCGTACTGCACGGGCTCGGCCATCTCCAGAAAGGCTTCGGGAGAAATGCCGAAGACCAGTGATGCCAGAAGGCCCTCACAGTCGGCCGTCAGTCTGTCGATGAGGCGGTGTGCCTCAAGGAGGGCGTCTTCATCGACCTGCCCCGTGACGAGGTTGAACCCCTGCAGCGTCCTGATGACGCCCGAGAAGCCCGCCCGGGCCTTTGCATAGGCGGCAAGCGAATCGGCTTGAACAGGGACGCAGACGAGCTTCGAGGCGTCAAGCGCGAGCACGCGAATGTTTTCCAGAAGCGCCTCAAGCATCAGCGCGCGCTCGGCGAGACAGCCGTCGACCGTGCGGCGCTCGTCCTCCGCAAGACCTGCGGCCGCGCGTTCGGCGGCGTCAAGCGTGACGAGATGCGCGCAGGGGCATAGGCTGAAGACGAGCGGCACCACCTCACGGCAGCTCCCCAGGCTTCGGGCAAGCCTGTCCATGAGATTGAGCGTGCGTTCGTTGAGAAGCGATGCGCGTCTCACGCGAAGGTCCCCGGGACGGGACTCCAGCGCGAGCAGCAGATCGACAGTGATGACACCGGCATCGATCATTTGTCCGCTCCCTTCGCCATGCGGGTGAAGAACCCGCGGCGCGTGACCTGAACGGACCCGCCGTCTGCGCCGCCCTGCGGCACGGCCCTGATCGGAATGACCTTCCTGCCCGCGACGGGCGGCGTGAGCGGAGGAATGGGCGTGCCTTCCTCCTCGGTGTCGTAATTCGTCCCGAACTTTTCGTCTTCGGGCACGGTGAGAATGGTCCTGAGGGCGATCTCGGCCACGGCCTCGGCCGCCGCCTGGTCCTCGAACTCCGTAACGGGACTCACGAGCGAGAGCATCAGATAGTCGCCGAGCAGGTCGTCCCTGCAGCCGAGGAACGGAAAGTCACCTGCGGGCAGCTCGAGCGTGCGGACTTCGCCCGCGGGCACGTCGACCCAGCTCTCGCGACACCCGCAGGCATAGACCACGATGACCGCCCACGGCGTCGTCACCGTGCCGATCCAGTCGTTGCCCCATCGGCGGAAGTTGTCCGCCTTCACACGAATGCGCGGATTGAGGATGGGAAGCCCCTTCATGCGGGTCTCGGCAATGCGCCCGAACCCCGACTCGAAGTGGGGCGCGGGCGAATTCGCAAAGACGCGCAGACGGCTCATCTGCGTCGGCATTGTCCTGCGCACGGTCTTGCGTTCGGCTTCATGCGCGGCCTGAGTCACCTTCGTCTCTTCCACGTCCCTCTCCCGTTTTTTCTGTTCGCCCGTCGTCCGCTCTCCGATGTGGGAGGCGCAGGCGGTTGTTTATAGAATGGAGTATAGGAAAGGGCGCACGCTTCATGCATCACCCAAGAGTTGATCTGGGCCTAGTCCAAAGTATCTAGAAGGGCCCATTGCCGAAAAGGCAGAACATCCTTCGGAACGCGAGGCGCTCAGGCCTTGCGAGGGAATGCTCCGTGCATGAACGACAAGAGGCGCAGGCCGTGCCCCCTGTCGTCAGTGGTCGTCCGTCCTCACGCCTTGAGAAGCGCGAGGAGCTCCTCAACGTGGGTCTTCGCCTTGACGCCGTAGAGCGCATGAAGGATCCTGCCTTCGGGCGAGATCACGAACGTGGAGCGTTCGATGCCGCGGCAGAGCCTGCCGTACATCATCTTCTCCTTCATGACACCGTAGGCCGTGCAGACGACTTCCTCCTTGTCGGCGAGAAGCGGGAAGTTGAGGTTCTGGCGGTCGCGAAAGCCGCAGTGGCTCTTCACGCTGTCGCGTGAGACGCCGGCAACGGCGTAGCCGAGGGCCTCAAAGTCGGCCAGATGGTCGCGAAAGCCCTGGGCCTCGAGCGTGCAGCCCGCGGTATTGTCCTTCGGATAGAAGTAGAGCACGAGGCCGCGACCGGCGAAGGACTCGAGCGTGACGGGCTCGCCGTCAAGTCCGGGCGCCGAGAAGGCGGGCGCTGCGTCGCCCGCCTTGAGCTGAATGCGTCCTGACATAATTGTCTCCAAACAGGAATGCGATCCGGTCAAGATAGCACGGTTTGACGGCAATGTGCGCGCTTTCGCTGCAGGACGGAAATTCCCAAACCATCGCGATTCATCTTGATGCCGTCACTTCATCATGACAGCGCCTGCGGGGCGGATTGCAAGGAAATACAGGCCACAAAGTCCCCGTTCGGGGAAACGCCGCGAATGCGCTAGAATATGTCGACCCCCACTCAGCATGGACCATGACAATGGCACGACTTGAATTTGCCTCCGACTATATGGAGGGCTGCATTCCGGAGATTCTCACAAGGCTCACGGAAACGAATCTTGAAAAATCGTCCGGCTACGGCTCGGACGAGCATACGGCAAGGGCCGCGGAGCTCATCCGCGAAGCCTGCGACGCTCCCGACGCTGAAGTTCATCTTCTCGCCGGCGGGACCCAGACGAACCGCACGGTGATCGGCGCGATGCTCAAGCCCTGGGAGGGCGTGATCGCCGCCCAGACCGGTCACATTTCCGTTCACGAGGCGGGCGCCATCGAAAGTCTCGGCCACAAGGTGTTCGAGCTTCCTCAGCGCGACGGCAAGCTTCGTGCGCGCGACGTCGAGGCCGCCTTCCACAAGTACATCGTCGACGGCAACCGAGACCACATGCCCGCGCCCGCGCTGGTCTACATCTCGCACCCGACCGAAACGGGCACACTCTACACGCGCGCCGAGCTCGAGGCCGTGACAGGCGTCGCGCACCGCTACGGCGCTCGCGTCTTCCTTGACGGCGCTCGTCTTGCCTATGGTCTCGGCGCCACCAAGACCGACCTGACGCTCGCCGACATCGCCCGCACCTGCGACGCGTTCTACATTGGCGGCACGAAGTGCGGCGCGCTCTTCGGCGAAGCCGTGGTCTTCCCGAAGCCCAATACCTGTCCGCGCTTCTTCACCTGGATGAAGCAGCAGGGCGCACTCCTCGCCAAGGGCCGCATCACCGGTCTGCAGTTCGAGACCCTCATGGAGGAGAACCGCTACGTCGAGTACGGCGCCAAGGCCGTCCGCCTCGCCGAAAAGCTCCGCGAGGGCCTGAAGGAAAAGGGCTATCAGCTCCTCTTCAACTCCACGACGAACCAGACCTTTGTCAAACTCCCCGACGACAAGTACCAGACCCTCTCCGAAAAGGTCGGCATGAGCTTCTGGGAAAAGCCTGACGACAACCACACGATCGTGCGCCTCGCCACTAGCTGGGCCACGACCGAAGAGGACGTCGACGCGCTCCTCGCCCTGATGTAAGGTTCCGACGCCTCCTTTCCGAACGCCCGCAGGCTCCGCGCCCGCGGGCGTTTTGCTGTCTCTTGATCCATGCGGATCATGCATGGTTGAGCATGAAAATGAATCACTGGAGATGGATCTGACCGAATCCTGCACTTTCTGCAAAGGCGGGCGGTCGTCCTCCGAGTGAGGAAGTGACGGGTTTTGCGTCCGCTTCCGACATGGACAATGACAGGAGCAATGCTCATGACCGTCAGACAGACAGCAGTCCGGGAGCAGCTCGGCGACTTTGCGCCCGCATTTGCGCGCATCAACGACGACGTTCTTTTCGGAGAAGTCCGGTCGAGGACCGAGGCGCTCGGTCTTCGGGACCGCTCGATCGTGACCGTCGTCTCACTCGTTTCTCAAGACCTTGTCGACGCCTCGCTCGAATACCACTTCAATGCTGCCTCGGCAATCGCTTCGGTCTTATGCATCACCACAGGCTTCGGCTCGTGACGTCACGAGCGCAAGACGGTAAGCCCGGCCGCCTTCATCATCCGGATGCCCTCTTGCTTGATGTTCAGTGAGGCATTGACATCTCGGTCATGATGAACGCCGCAATGCGGGACATGTCCAGTTTCGGGTGGCGAGACTCAGCGTCTCCAACTTATGCCCGCAAGCGGAACATGTCTTCGACGACGCGTAGAAGGTGTCGATCTTCACAATTTGCTGACCTTCCTGATGAGGCCAGCGCCCGCACACGGGCCCGTGCGGGATAATGAAGGGGAGGCGCTTTTCGAAACGCCTCCCGTCTGCACTCACGCCACCTTCCATTTAGGGCCCGATCCATGGACATCCGCCGCCTGAGGACATTTCTCGCCGTCTGCGAAACAGGCAGCCTCTCCCGCGCTGCCGAGCGCCTGCACATCTCGTAGCCTGCGCTCACCCGACGCATACAGGAACTCGAGAGCGAATACGGCGCAGAGCTCTTTGAGGGCGCCGGGAAAGGCATGACGCCGACCGAGGCCGGACTGCTCCTGCAGGTGCGTGCCCGCCAGATCGTGAACCTCGACAATGCCGTTCGGCACGAACTCGAGTCCGCGGGCAAGGGACTCGCGGGCATGGTGCGCATCGGATGCGTCGAGACGAACGCCGCCCATGCGCTTGCACGCTGGCTAAGGAGCTCCATCCGAGAACCCAAGTCGAGATCTACTCTGCCGACAGCGACGAACTCAAGGCCCATCTCGATGCGGGCACGATCGACGCCGCAGTGCCGCTCGCCCGCGAGACGGCCGTCACCACCAGCATGCTCGAAGGCCTTCCCCTGATGCGCCCGCACCGCCACATTCTGCGCGACGCGTTTGAAGAGTGGTTGGCGAATCCGCCTCACGCATGACGGTGGCGGCTTAATCAATCGTCATCAATTCCCTTCTTAACGCTCGCAGGGGATGCCCGCACGGTGATGCTCGTGGTCAAGGGCGCCTTCGACATGAGGCCGCCCGAGGGACTCGTCTTCATTCCGATCGGTCCTCCACGAACCTCGGAGCAGATTCTTGTCCGTCGCAGAAACGCGGCGCTCTCGAGCGCCGCTGAGGCGTTCTGGGCTCATGCGGCCCGAAGTGCAGGGAGAGACGATTCCGCCGATTGAATTCACCCGATAAGAAAAGCCCCGGGATTCACATGGAATTCGGGGCTTTGTTCGTCAATCAGCCGGCCTTGAGAGGCGGGCGGAAGGCGCAATTACTTGCGGAAGGCGGCTTCGAGGGCCGGCACGACCTGCTTCTTGCGGCTCATGACGCCGTCGAGCCAGAGGTTGGAGCCTTCGACGAAGGTCTTGCCGAAACCTTCGGCGATGCGGGCGGGATCGTCGGAGACCATGAGAAGTTCGGAGCCTTCCTTCATGATGTCCGTGAGGAGCAGAAGGGCGGAGTGACGACCTTCCTCGGACTTGACGGCGGCGAGCTCGGCTTCGAGCGCGGCCTTCATGTCGGCGACGAGGTCAAGGGAGACGAGTTCGAGCTGACCGACACCGACCTTGCAGCCGTTCATGTTGAAGTCCTTGAAGTCGCGGAAGATGAGAGAGCGCGGGGTGCAGCCGGCGACGGCGGACTTGGCGGTGAAAAGCTCCATGCCAAGGGCCTGGATGTCGGCAATGCCGGCGATTGCTGCGAGTTCCGCGGCAGCCTGGCGGTCCATGTCGGTGGTCGTCGGAGACTTGAAGATCACCGTGTCGGAGAGAATGGCGCAGAGCATGGCGCCGGCGATGTTGGCCGGGATTTCAAAGCCCATGTAGTCGTACATGCGCTTGAGGATGGTGTTCGTGCAGCCGGCCGTCCAGATGATGCATTCGAGCGGAGCCGTGGAGGTCACGTCGCCGAGCTTGTGATGGTCGACGATGCCCTTGAGGTTGCACTCATCAATGTCGGCGGGAGCCTGGGCCTTGTCGGAGTAGTCGACGAGGTAGACGTCGCGGCCGGCGACGCTCGTCACGATTTCCGGAGCTTCAAGGCCGAAGCGCTCGAGGATGAAGGCCGTTTCCGGGGCGGGCGTGCCCTGGGCGGCCGGCACGACGTCCAGACCACGCTGCTTGTAGAGATGCGCGCAGGCAATGGCGGAAATGATGCTGTCGGAGTCGGGGTTCTTATGACCAAGAATGAGAGCGGACACTTTGAGGCCTTTCTAAAAAGGGGATGAATAAAAATTCCGGATATTGTAGCGGACTTTGAGCGGCTCGGGCGGGCTAGCCGCACAGGTCCGGCCCTCTGCCGACGGCGGCCGAGTCTTGCTACGCAAATTCGACGATGCGAACGCGAAGCATTCTCTTACAAAAGGCGACGCGCGCTTCTTGACAATACAGATATTTGAAATATAAGATTTGTTCAACCAACATCGAACGGGCCCGTGACGATGTCAGTCCGCATCCGCCGCCAGGCGAGATGCGCTTCACCGACAAGAATTCCATTGCAACTGGGAGACCAATCCATGCTGACACCCCGACAGATCGAACAAGTCAAGGCCACCGTGCCGGTACTTCGTGAACACGGCGTTTTGCTCACAACGCACTTCTACCGCCGCATGCTCGAAGGAAATCCCGAACTTCGGAACATTTTCAACCAGGCTCATCAGGCCCGCGGACGTCAGCAGAAGGCACTGGCTGAAGCCGTCCTCGCCTACGCAGAAAACATCGAAAATCCGGCCGTGCTTCTGCCCGCGGTCAAGTTCATCGCCTCGAAGCACGCAACGGTCGGCATCCGCGCCGAGCACTATCCGATTGTCGGCCGGCATCTTCTGGCCTCCATCAGGGAGGTTCTCGGAGAAGCGGCCTCCGATGAACTCCTCGAAGCATGGGGTGCCGCATACGGGCAGCTCGCCGACCTGATGATCGAAGTCGAGAGTGGCATCTACGAGGCTCAGGCGAACGCCGACGGCGGCTGGTCTGGCTGGCGCCCCTTCATCGTCTCGAGACGCGTCGAAGAGACGCCCGACGTCGTGAGCCTTTACCTGACGCCTGCAGATGGCGGGAAGGTGCCTGTCTGGAAACCCGGCCAGTTCGTGTCGGTGCGCGCCTATCTGCCCGAATTGAAGCTCGTCCAACCGCGCCAGTATTCGCTCTCGGCGGCACCGGAGGACCGGAGCCAGCTCCGCATTTCCGTCAAGCGCATTGCCGCCGCGGGCGATGCCCCCGCCGGCCTCATGTCCAATCATCTGCACAAGTGCCTCAAGGCCGGCGACACCATCGACGTCTCGGCACCCGCCGGCGAATTCCATCTTGCCGAAGGTACGAATCCGGTGTTCCTCGCCGGAGCCGGCATCGGCGTCACTCCGATTTTCGCCATGCTCGAATCGATCGCACGAAACACGCCCGAGCGTCAGGTGACCTTCGTTCAGGTTGCCCGCACGGCGTCTGAACTCGTCTTCGTGAATGAGGTTCGTGAGGCTGCCGGCAAGCTGAAGAACGCGAAGCTGCTTGCATTCGTGACACAGCCTGCCGAAGCCGACACGACCATCAAGTGTCCGTGCGTTAAGCTCGGTGCCCGTCCGAGCGTGGAGGACATCAGGGCGCTTGCACCGTCGGCCGACGTCGACGCCTATCTCTGCGGCCCGGGCGACTTCATGTCAGGGATGCGCGCCGCTCTCGAAGCTGCTGGCGTTCCGGCACGGCAGATCCACGCTGAAGTGTTCGGAACGGGCAGCGAGGCCTGATCCGAATTCTGCGGACCGCTTTCGATCCCTTTAAGGGATCGGGAGCCGTCCAGGCGAAGGCCATGGACGCTGCCGTCCATCGAGTATGATACGGGAATCTCCTCACGGAAATTCCCGTTTTCTCATCCTTTCTCCGAACCGACCATGCACCTGAAGCGATTTACAGACCTTGGCCTGAGAATTCTGATGCACCTTGCCAACGAGGCCGACCCCGAGACGCCCCATTCGGTGCCGGAGCTCTCGAGATTCCTCTGCTGGAACCAGAATCTGGTCATCAAGACCGCAAACGCCATGGTCAAGGCCGGGTGGCTTTCCGCCGTTCGCGGCCGGCACGGCGGGCTCAGGCTGGCCTGCAAACCTGAAGACCTGCGAATCGGCGACGTCGTGCGCACACTCGAAGACAATGACATGCTCGTCGACTGCAACGAGCCGCCCTGTCCCTTTGCCGGCAGATGCGTGCTGATCGATGCGCTCGCCAGAGCCCGGGAAGCCTTCTACAAGGAACTCAACCAATACACGCTCGCCGATCTCCGCCGCAGCGGGCCGGGGAAGGGTGTTTCGAACCTGATGTGCTCGAGGGCGCAAACCATTTCCGACGAGCCGGCCGACGACCCGGGCGGGTCAGAACACCGGATGGAACAGGCCTCAGTCAGGCAGCAAGCATGAGACGCACGCCGGGACGGCGCTGCCGTCGGAGGGCTTCAGTGGCCCGTTTCTGATGTGCAGGAACGGGCATTCAAGTCGCGGATAAAATGACGGTACCCATGTTGTCCAGAAGGAGCTCCGACCATGAATCACACAAACTTGCATCCCATGCGCCGCCCTGACCGCGCGGCCTCCGAGGACAGATCGG
>ENA-ORTF01000935-ORTF01000935.1-human-gut-metagenome-genome-assembly--contig:-NODE-935-length-36660-cov-5.220079_pt1 | contig 36660 bp, 33 predicted proteins | sample MGYA00241908_ERZ509180 | MGnify/ENA primary metagenome ERZ509180 (study PRJEB26280, sample SAMEA2338814) | human gut metagenome | biome: human gut; feature: human-associated habitat; material: faeces... | reverse complement strand
ATTTGTGCAACTTTTTCATTTGTGATTATTTATAAATCTAATTCAACCAACGAGTGTAAAATTAGTAAAAAAGTATGCGGTATGCATGTTTTTTATACTTGTTGATAAAGGGAGTCGGCAAAAATGTTTATCTTTGCAACGATTGTCGAAAACAAGTCGGACTAGCTGATAAGAAAAAGTCCTATTGATTTTTTTCGCAATCTTTTCACATGAGGAATTACTAACATTAATTTATTATAAGATGGTAAGCTACAAAGAATTAGGATTGGTAAACACCAAAGAGATGTTTGCTAAGGCTATCAAAGGCGGTTATGCAATTCCCGCTTTCAACTTTAACAATATGGAACAGTTACAGGCTATTATCAAGGCTTCTGTTGAAACTAAATCGCCGGTAATTCTCCAAGTTTCGAAAGGTGCTCGTAACTATGCCAACCAAACATTGCTTCGTTATATGGCACAGGGTGCAGTGGAATATGCCAAAGAGTTGGGTTGCGAACATCCTCAAATCGTTCTGCACCTCGATCACGGCGATTCGTTCGAATTGTGCAAATCTTGTATCGATATGGGATTTTCTTCGGTAATGATCGACGGTTCTCACTTGCCTTACGAAGAGAATGTGGCTCTGACTAAGAAAGTAGTGGACTATGCTCACCAATTCGATGTAACAGTAGAAGGTGAGCTGGGTGTGCTTGCCGGTGTAGAAGACGAGGTAAGTGCAGAACATCACACTTATACCGACCCCGAAGAAGTAATCGATTTCGCTACTCGCACAGGTTGCGATTCTTTGGCTATCTCTATCGGTACTTCTCACGGAGCTTATAAATTCAAACCCGAACAATGCCATGTAGATCCTAAGACGGGTCGTTTGGTTCCTCCTCCTTTGGCATTCGACGTATTGGATGCCGTTATGGAAAAACTTCCGGGCTTCCCCATCGTATTGCACGGCTCGTCTTCTGTACCCCAAGAAGAGGTCGATACGATCAACAAATACGGAGGAAAATTGGATGCCGCTATCGGTATTCCCGAAGAGGAATTGCGTAAAGCCGCTAAGTCGGCCGTTTGTAAAATCAACATCGACTCGGACAGCCGTTTGGCTATGACAGCCGCTATCCGCGAGGTGTTTGCGACGAAACCCGCAGAATTCGATCCTCGTAAATATTTGGGCCCGGCTCGTGACAACATGGAAAAATTGTACAAGCACAAAATTGAAAATGTATTGGGCAGTGCCGGTAAATTGTAATTGAAGGATTTGATTACATACATAATGCCGCCGAGTTCTGAACGAGCTCGGCGGTTTTTGTTTTTAGGAGATAAAAATGAGATTAATTTAAATAGGTTCGGTAGGAAATCAGAAGGAGTAGTGTTTTTATATATCTATCCCCACGAATTTTCTACTGAGCCTTTAATCGGTTTTAATTGGTCGTATCGCTATTATGCTTTATTGCTTTCCGGTAAAACTCGATAAAGGCAAGATTGTGTTTGTTGATGACTTTTCTTGCACCGTGTGCAAAGAGGTTAATGTTTATTTGTTTGGTCTAAGGATATAAAAAAGGAAAGTTCTGCCGGAATCTCGATATCATAAAAAAAGGGGACTGATAGTATAACGATTCACATCGTTGTTTTTTTCCGGCAGAACTTGTTCGTAATATCAAAGATGTCTCTTGTTTCTTTTTCCCTTGAAACAAGAGAAAATGTAAATCTGAATACTCGGCAAAGGTAGTGTTTTCGGAATTAAAAACAAAATTATAATTCTTATTCTGCGTGCTGAAAAAAGGGGGGGCGTTTATAAAAATATGATTAAATAGAGGTATGTCGATAGATGGGACTTTCCGTATCTGGATAATTGTCATATTATTATGCCTATGTTACCATTCGTGACTATGTCTAATAGGCGGTTGCGGCGAGTTAATAAGAAAATACAAGTCTTGTATAATTTTATATTTTCAGTCGGAAGCAAGGGTGTTTTACGACCTAATACCGGCTATTATTTTTTCGGTTTCGTTTTGCAACCATAGGGCTTGCCGAGACTTTCTCCATTTAGCTGGGATAGGGGTATGGCGGTGTTTTGTGAAAATTTCGCCTGTAATGTTATCCGTATCCGGCGCACTCGCTGCATAGATCGCTCCGATCGCTCCTTTTCGGGGTGAGCTGATAAAGGGTCGAAAAAAAAGATTGGCTAACGGATCGACCCAAGAATGCATGGTGATCATGTCGGAATCGACGATACCGGGGTCGGCCGCATTTACCGATATTTCTTTATCTCGAATTTTCGTGGACAAATGTGCCGTGTACATGGTAAGGGCGAGTTTCGATTTTCCGTATGCCTTGAATCGTTTGTAGGTTCGGGGTGAGTCGGAGAAAAAAGAGGAATCTATTTTCCCGATATATCGGGTTAACGAAGTGGTCATGACAATGCGGCTCCCCGGGTGCATGAGCGGTATTAGCGACTCGGTGAGAAAAACGGTTCCTATGTAGTTGACGCCTATCGAGGTTTCGAATCCGTCGACGGTTTTACCGAAGTCCTTACACATGACTCCTGCATTATTAACGAGTGCTTTTATGGAGATGCCCGTTTCTGCCAGTTGTTTACAAAAATGGGATATGGATTGGAATGAGGCAAGGTCGAGCGGCAGGAGGAGAATATCGGAATTACCGGTTTTCTCTATGATTCGTTGTCTGATGGGTTGTGATTTGGCTATGTTCCGGCAGCCCATGACGACTGGGAGGTTTTGGGCAGCGAGAGCTTCGGTAATGGCTTGTCCTATGCTACCGTTCGCTCCGGTAACTATGTAATAATCTTTATTCATCGAGCAGACGGTGTTTTACAAATAGCCGTATGGAAGTGGGCATGACAGATGCCAAAGGAATCAGCAGACGGTTGAATACTCCGGGGATAAGTTGTTTTTTGCCTCGGAACAGGGCTTTTAATGCTTTGCGAACCAAGCGCTCGGTTGTCATAAGGACTCCTAACCGAACACCCAATTTCAGTAGCCCGGGTTTTAATCCGTATAATCCGGTGGCAACGCCTCCGGGACAAACGACTGTGGCTACGACTCCGTAGTCGCGCAATTCGTAGCCCAAAGCCCGGGTGAACACTCTGATATAGGCTTTGGTCGCTGTGTAGAGCGCTATGCCGGGATAGGGCGTCCAACAGGATAAGGAGGACATGTTGAGTATGTATCCGTGTTTCTTGTTACACATGTCTGCGGCGAAGAGGCGGGACAGGCGGGTGACTGTACCGATGTGCAGTTGGAGCATCGTTTCTATCTTCTTCGGATCGGTGCGTGTTATTTCCTGAAAAGAGAATATGCCTGCATTGTTGATGAGAATCTCTATTTGTATTCCTTTTTGTCGGCAGTGGTCGTAAAGTTTGTTTGCCGCCTCGGGTTGGGCCAAATCCATGCAAATGGTTTCGACCGATACGCCACTGGTATCGACAATCTTTTTTGCTTCCCGATCGAGGTCTTCCCGGTCGATACTCACCATCACCAAATTAGCTCCCCGCGCAGCCAGCTGTCGAGTATATTCGAGCCCGATTCCCGAACTCGCTCCGGTGACGAGAGCCGTGTATGCCGAAAGATCTTTATTTCGTGGCATGGTGCATTTTCTCTATTTCCCGTGCGATACAAGGGGGAAGCTGTCCTTCCAAATGTTTGTGGCAGGCCATTTCGATGGAATACATGCGGGCGATACAATAGTTCGTATGATCGCACCCGCAACGTTCTTCGCCTTCGTTTTTCATGCGGTTGACAAAATCGGGTTCGTTGATGAGCGCACGTCCCATTTGTACGAATTCGAATCCGTGGTCGAGCACCTTTTCGATTGTCGGACGAGCTACCAAACCACCCACATAAATGAGGGGAAGTTTCAATGCTTTTCTAAATTCGAGCGCATCGTCCAGAAAATAGGCCTCTCGGAACGGGGATTTGGGTATCATGAATCGTCCGGCCAGTTTGACACCGTATTTTAGCCACCATGTTTTCATGTAATAAGTCATGGAGGTAATGGGCATTTCGCCTCGCATGACATACATGGGGGCTTTGCTGACGAACCCTCCGCTCAATACTAAGGCATGGGCTCCCAAGCGTTCGAGTTCTTGTGCGATGAGTATGCCTTCGTCGATTTCGATTCCTCCCTTAAACCCGTCTCTCATGTTGGTTTTTACGATTACCGCCATATCGCTGCCGGCCGCTTTCATCACACTTTCCATGCACATGCGCATAAATCGCATGCGGTTGTCGAGCGAGCCTCCGTATTCGTCACGCCGCCGGTTGGTGTACGGGGACAAGAATTGGCTGATGAGATAACCGTGTCCGGCATGGATTTCTACTGCGTCGAATCCGGCATCACGTGCTGTATTGACGGCAGTGCCAAAGGCTTTTGCGACTTCCTCGATTTCGTCTTTACGCATTCCTCTCACAAATGTGGGGGAATAGAGGTTGAATCCGGTCGATGCCGATATGGGAATCTGGCCGGCTGTGCTGCGGTGCGACATATTGCCGCAATGTCCCAGTTGAATGGAGGCTTTGGCTCCCTCGTCGTGAATGGCATCTGTAATGCGTCGCAGCGGTTCGACGATTTCGGGTCGCATCCATAATTGATGTTTGAACGAGAGCCCGTTTCGGGTTACCGAAGCATAGGCCAATGTGGTCATACCGATACCCCCTGCCGCTACGCTGCGATGGTAGTCATAGAGCATTTCGGTGGGTGCGTTATGGTCGCACATGCCTTCGAACGCCGCTGAGCGGATTGTGCGGTTTCTCAGGGTTATCGGGCCTATCGAAGCCGGAGTGAACAGTATGGACTGTTTTTGGGAATATTCGTTATCCATGTTGTCAATAGATGAAGGGTATTATTTTTTTTCGTTTTTCTTTTGTAAATTCTTCTCCGAACTCTTCGCTGTATCGCTTGTAAAGAGCCGCCGACCGTGGGGCGAGGTTGGCGAATGTCCACCAAGCGAATACGACTCCGGCCCATGACCAAGTGAGGATAGCGAAACCTACCCATTCGAGCCATTCTCCAAAATAGTTTGCCGACGATACCCATCGGAACATTCCTCCCTGCGGTATGTAATGCCGTCGGTCACCGGGCTTGCGCAGGTGGCGTATAATGGAGTCGGATTGAATGTTGATAAACATTCCCGCAAAGAAGATAATAACTCCGATGATGAATTGCGGAGAATAGAACCATTCGGCAGTGTAGTAGTCTAGGGGTGAGATATAAAAGATCCAACCTCCTTGCATGAGTGCGTTGAGCAGGTTGAAGATGATACCCATACTCACGATACTGAGTGGCATGCGGCTATTCCCTTTAATGAGAAAGGGGAATATGAAAGAGCGTTGGAAATAATGAATTTGAAACAAGACGAGGAATGTGATTCGAATCGGGTCGAACCGGTATTCGTCGGTGGCGAAAATCCATAAGAAAATCATGGCGATAAATACCGGAGCTTCCATGACGATCCAGCCTATGCGATTGGAAAGTGATGCTCCCCATTTTTTATCGAAAAGCATACCGTAGCCCGCATTGATAAAATGTAGCGCGATGAAAACGATAAGTGCCGTAACGGCCATGACGACGAGGAATGTATTGAATGTAGCCGTGTCCATTGTGTTTTTTCGATATAAGATAAATGAATAGTAATGTTTTTACAAAAATAACGCATGATGGGATAGGGGCCGAGTAAGACGAATATGTTTTTTCTCGTGTTGAACCGCTTCTATTTTCATACGTATTGCAAAAGTAATGAAAATTAAAGAGATCGTTCCCGATTTAAATACTTTTCTGAAACCCTCTGTATTTTTACATAAAGAAACATTTTTTGTTTCGAACAAAAAGCGGAATAGAAAGGTTTTATACAAAATGAGGACCTGTGAATATTTAAAAATAGATAATTGTCCACAATAAATCGAAGGAGGATTTAATTTTGTAACGTCTGACTTTGTGAAAATTAAGATGAAAAAGATGCGAAAACTAAGTTTGTTTATTATTTTGCTCGGTCTTTTGGAGCCGGTGAGTCTGAGGGCTCAACATGTGGAACCGATAGCTTTCGGCGATTTTGAACATTGGGTAACTCGTGAAATCAAAGAATCTGCTTTGTTGGGAGGAAAAACGAAGACAGTATACGCCATCGCTCCGACACAGTATATCAAAGGGAATAAAGCGTATAGGAACATGGGCGGTTCTCCCTGGGCATCGTCGAATGTGATGGCGAATGTAATGGGGATAGTGAAAACCAGTAATACCGTACGACCGGAGAAACGTCAAGATGGCGGGACATGTGCTTGTATGGAGACCGTCATAGAGGATTGTCGTGTGTTGGGTATGATGAATCTTCACGTGTTGGTGAGCGGAAGTATTTTTTTAGGAGAGGTGAACGAGCCGATTCGTTCGACGAGTAATCCCTATGGTAAAATGGAAATGGGTATACCGTTCACCAAACGTCCCGTGCGATTGATTTTCGATTATAAATATAAGGCTTCGCCCGATGATTTCCGTACGGAATCGACCGGATTCAGTTCTCGGAAACAGTTGGCCGGAAGAGATAGCGCGGAAGTATATATTTTGTTGCAGCACCGGTGGGAAGACGAGAACGGAAATGTGTACGCTCGTCGTGTGGGCACTGGGAGAGAACGATATGTAAAGAGTACACCCGATTGGGTTAACGGTCATAGTGTGCCTATTCACTACGGGGATATTACCGATAAGCCTTTTTACAAATCTTATATGGGGCTTATTCCCGAAGATAAATCGTATTATTGCCGAAACAGCAAAGGCGATATGGTTCCGGTGGTCGAAGTGGGTTGGGGAGAAGCCGACGAACCGGTAACGCACATGTTGGTAATGGCTTCGGCTACTTGTGGAACGGCCTATATAGGAGGATTGGGCAATACTTTTTGGATCGATAATATGGCGTTGGGGTATTAGACGGCGTAAAAATTATTCTCTCGCTAGTTCTACGTTTATTGCACTGTTCTTTTAGTTTAGTAGGAAAACTGTGGGGTAGACATGAATTTTAGCGATGAATTGCTTGCCGGTAGCTACATTTTAGGCTCTTGGGAGAAGGATTGAGAAGATAATAAATTATGTTTTTGAGAGTTTAACCCCCTCGCCCTGCGGGCACTCCCCCTATCTCATCTGTGGTGAGCAGAGGGAGAGTGTTGATACCTTGATGCGTTTCCTCTGTTGTGGATATTTAGAAGCTGTTTTAAATTTATTCCGAGACAGGGGCTCAATATGGCCGGAAAACATACCTGCCTGCAATGATAATATTATTTCTCAATAAATTTAAAACAGCTTCTTATTTAACCCCTCCGTCACTTCGTGCTACCTCCCCTATATTTTGTCGTTGCAAAACACCTCGTAAGGCTGCGGGACGCAGAAGGGAAGAGGGCTTATAATGCTGCTTCAAATATTCTTTTTCATATCTGTCTGTGAATACAAGAGAGAAGTTAAAGGAGAATCGCCTCCGATTTTTTTTAAGCCGATATCCCGACTAATTATCGATCGAGTCATTTTTGTTCGATTTTGTTCATGTGTTCCAATTCCATTATCTTCGCAAATGGAAAAGGAGAAAGTAGATGTTTGTTTATCGAGACGAGGAATTCGGGGAGATTTATATTCGTTCGGATAGTCGGGCGTGCCGTTTGATATTTAGAGTAAAGGATAATGGTTTGCAGATTACTTGCCCGGAAGGATATGCTGTAAACCGGGTGAAATCGGCGGTGGACGATAACCGTGAAAAACTGAGGGCGTTGGTGTCTCGAAGCGTGACGATACGGAAAAATCGAGTTTTGTCTACGGGCGATAGTATTCCTTGCTATGGAGGAGATATATGTTTATTGCCGGGTGTGTCGAATAAGTTTTTATTTCGGTATGAGGGTGATTGTTTACAGGTGTTTTGTCCTCCGGGAATCGATTTGAATGAGACGAATGTACGGAAAACGTTGTCGCGGGGAGTGGGTCGTTTCGTTTACAGAAGGGCGCAAGAGGTTTTACCTCGGAGGCTGAATCAAATCTCGTCGAGATTGGGGTTGCCAGTGGTTTCGGTGACGATAGGTCGCGGGCGGCGAAAGTTGGGGCATTGTACCCGTCGGGGAGAGATACAGTTGTCGTTTTATTTGATGTACCTACCCGAAGAGTTGATCGATTATGTTATTTGCCATGAGCTCGCTCATCTAAAATATATGGATCACAGTCCATTATTTCATGCTTTGTGTAATCGTTATTGTGGGGGCAGAGAACTTTTGTTGCGGAAACAATTGCGTTCTTTCGCATTTTTATTATATTAAATAAGAATATATTTGTTGAAAAATATTTAAATTTTAGGTGCGAATTATCCTATTTTGGTTCGTAGGGAATCTGTGGAGTTGCGTATTATATAATATTGTGCTATCTTTGTGGCGGTTGGAATGGAAGAGGGGGCAATGATGTCCCCTCGTTTTTTTCTTTGCATAGAGTCGTTATGATAGATAAAAAAGAAATAGAGGCATTTGTTGAAGAAGGGTTGACCGGAAGCGACTGTTTCGTAGTCGATGTACAAGTAAAACCCGATAATGTGATTGTCGTGGAAATAGATAACGAAGAGGGTGTGGATATAGATCGCTGCGTGGCGTTACATCGTTTTTTGGAATCGAAGCTCGACCGAGATGTCGAAGATTATGAATTGGAGGTTGGGTCGGCAGGGATTACCTCTCCGTTCAAAGTCCTCGGGCAGTACAAGAAAAATATAGGCAAGGAAGTGGAATTGTTGACCAAAAACGGCATGAAACTTTCGGGGATATTGAAAAGTGCCGATTCGGAGAAATTTGTCGTGACGATAACCAAGAAAGTAAAGAGCGAAACCAGTAAACGAAAAGTGGAGGTCGAGGAAGACCTCGCTTTTGGATATGATGAAGTAAAATATACAAAATATCTAATCAGATTTAAATAATATGGCAAAAAAAGAGGAACCCGTTAGCATGGTCGATACCTTTGCAGAGTTCAAAGAGTTGAAGAACATCGAAATAACTACGATGATTAGTGTGCTGGAAGAATCTTTCCGCAACGTATTGGCAAAGATGTTCGGGACCGATGAAAACTTCGATGTAATCGTGAATCCGACGAAGGGGGATTTCGAAATATGGCGTAACCGTGAGATTGTGGAAGACGGAGCGGTGACCGACAGTAATTTGCAGGTTTCTTTGTCGGAAGCTCGGAAAACCGACCCCGATTTCGAGGTCGGCGAGGAGATGACCGACGAGGTGCATTTCGAGAAATTCGGTCGTCGAGCTATTTTGAACTTGCGCCAAACACTGGCTTCGAAGATTCTCGATTTGCAAAAAGATGCCATATACAATAGATATAAAGATAAAATAGGCGAATTGGTAAGTGCCGAAGTTTACCAGATTTGGAAAAAGGAGATGTTGTTGATCGATGACGACGGTAATGAGTTGCTGTTGCCGAAAGCCGAACAGATACCTTCGGATTTTTACCGGAAGGGTGAGACCGTGCGGGCTGTCGTGTTGGAAGTCGATAACAAGAACAACAACCCTAAAATTTTGGTATCCCGCACGTCCAATGAATTTCTTCGCCGTCTTTTCGAGCTCGAAGTGCCCGAAATTCACGACGGTTTGATTTTGATAAGAGCGATTGCCCGTATTCCGGGAGAGCGTGCTAAAATTGCCGTTGAATCGTATGACGATCGTATCGATCCGGTAGGAGCTTGCGTGGGTGTGAAAGGTTCGCGTATACATGGTATTGTCCGGGAATTGCGCAATGAAAATATCGATGTCATTAATTACACGGCCAATCCATCTCTGTTTATACAACGCGCTTTGAGTCCGGCCAAGATTTCTTCGATCCGGTTGAATGAAGAGGAGAAGAAAGCAGAAGTATTTCTTAAACCCGAAGAGGTCTCGTTGGCTATCGGTAAAGGCGGCTTGAATATTAAGTTGGCTTGCATGCTTACGGGTTACAATATCGATGTTTACAGAGATATAGACGAGGAAGAAGAGGAGGACATTTACCTCGACGAATTCAGCGACGAAATCGACGATTGGGTGATCGAGGCCTTGAAAGGTATCGGATGCGCTACTGCGAAGAGTGTGCTTGCGTTACCTCGTGAAACATTGATCGAGAAAGCCGACCTCGAAGAGAACACCGTGGACGAAGTTCTCGCTATTTTGAAAGCGGAGTTTGAAGAGTAATCCGTTTTCGGGACCGATACAATGCGGTCTTTGTGCCTTTGTCGGAGGCATCTTTAATTCTTCCATTATTTATAAACTAAAACTGAGTATGTCGATAAGGTTAAATAAAGTAGCAAGAGACTTGAATGTAGGAATTCAGACGGCAGTCGAATTTCTTCAAAAGAAAGGTTTTACGGTTGAAGCTAACCCTAACACCAAGATAACCGACGAACAGTATGCACTGCTTGTCAAGGAGTTCAGTAAGGACAAAAATTTGAAACTCGAATCGGAGAGCATTAGTCTTGAACGTCATAAGGAAAAGAGCAAGGCGACATCGGCTACCGAATCGGAGGAGGGGAATTCTTCATCGGCAATAAAGGAAGAACCGAAGGAGCTGAAAACAATTATTCCCGAGACACAACGCCCGAAAGTGGTCGGTCAAATAGATCTCGACGCGTTGAATCGTCCGAAGTCGTCCGAACATAAAAAGGAAAGTCCGGTAGAGAAAAAAGAGCCGGTTAAATCGGAGGAGAACAAGGTCGAAGTGAAAACGAAAGAGGAAAAACCAGAATCGGCGGTGTCGGCCCGTGAAGAAGTGAAGCCTGCCGAAGAAGAGAATAAGCCGGTCGCCGAACCTAAACAAGAGGTTGTCTCTCAATCGAAACCTGAACCTCAAATAGTTGAACCGAAAGTAAGAGAGGCGGTTGTCGAGCAAGAAGTTAAAGAAGAAAAGGGAGTTGAGGAATCCCATGAAGACGAGGTGTTTACCATTAATCGTCCGGCGTTTACCTCGAATATCAATGTCGTCGGTAAAATAGATCTCGATGCGTTGAATCAACAGACTCGTCCGAAGAAAAAGACGAAAGAGGAAAAACGTAAAGAACGGGAGAGTAAAGAGAAACAGAGACAAGAATCACACAAGGCTGCCGGTGGCGACGATGCTAATCAGCAAGGTGGTGAACGTAGGAAGCGTCAACGAATCAGTAAAGAAAAGGTAGATATATCGAAAAGCATTTCATCGATGGGTGGACAACCCTCCCGTGGAGGAAATGGTAAAAATAACGGAGGAAATAGACCGAATAAACAAAAACAACGTCCTATAAAGGCCGAGGTGAGCGAAGAAGATGTACAAAAGCAGATAAAAGAGACATTGGCTCGCCTTACCAATAATACAAAAGGACAGAAGAAATCGGCCAAATGGCGTAAAGAAAAACGCGAGGCTTTCTCGAATCGCGAACGTGAGCTCGCCGAAATGGAGGAAGCTGAAAGTAAAGTGTTGAAGCTGACGGAGTTTGTTACGGCAAACGATTTGGCTTCGATGATGAATGTTCAGGTGAACGAGGTTATCGCTACCTGTATGAGTATCGGCATGATGGTGTCGATCAATCAGCGTCTCGATGCCGAGACGATCAATATCGTTGCGGAAGAATTCGGTTTTAAGACCGAATATGTAAGTGCCGAGGTGGTCGAGGCTATTCATGAAGAAGAGGATAGGGAAGAAGATTTGACATCTCGTCCTCCTGTCGTGACCGTGATGGGACACGTGGATCATGGTAAAACTTCATTACTCGACTATATTCGCAATTCGAATGTGATTGCCGGGGAAGCCGGAGGTATCACTCAGCATATCGGTGCATATAATGTGAAATTGGAAGATGGACGTCGTATCACTTTCCTCGATACTCCGGGTCACGAGGCATTTACGGCTATGCGTGCCCGCGGAGCCCAGATGACCGATATCGCCATTATTATCGTCGCTGCCGATGACAATGTAATGCCCCAAACTGTCGAGGCCATCAATCATGCTTCGGCAGCCGGTGTTCCCATTGTGTTCGCTATCAATAAGATCGATAAGCCGAATGCCAATCCTGACAAGATTAAAGAGGAGTTGGCTAATATGAACTACCTCGTAGAAGATTGGGGCGGTAAATATCAGTCGCAGGAGATTTCGGCTAAAAAAGGAACCGGAGTACATGAATTGATGGAAAAGGTTTTGTTGGAGGCCGAATTGCTCGACTTAAAAGCGAATCCCAACCGGAGGGCTACCGGTTCGATTATCGAGTCCACTTTGGATAAAGGGCGTGGATATGTTGCTACCGTATTGGTACAAAACGGGACTTTGCATAAAGGCGATGTCGTGTTGGCGGGAACCAATCACGGAAAGGTAAAAGCTATGTTCAACGAAAGAAATGCCCGTATCGAAGTTGCCGGTCCGTCGGCTCCCGTTCAGATTCTCGGTTTGAACGGTGCTCCTCAGGCAGGTGATGTGTTCCATGTGATGGATACGGAGCAAGAGGCACGCGAGATTGCCAATAAACGCGAACAATTGCAACGCGAATTGGGCTTGCGTACTCACAAGTTATTGACCCTCGACGATATAGGTCGTCGTATAGCTGTCGGCAATTTCCAAGAGTTGAATTTGGTTGTGAAGGGCGATGTGGACGGATCGGTGGAGGCTTTGAGCGATTCGCTTATCAAACTATCCACCCCCGAAATACAAATCAATGTATTGCATAAGGCCGTAGGACAAATATCCGAATCGGATATTACGTTGGCCGCCGCATCCAATGCTATTATCATCGGATTCCAAGTGAGACCCTCCGTGGCTGCTCGCCGATTGGCCGAGAAAGAAGGAGTCGATATACGTCTCTATTCGATCATCTACGATGCTATCGAGGAGGTGAAATCGGCTATGGAAGGTATGTTGTCTCCCGAAATCAAAGAGGAGATATTGGGTACGGCCGAGGTTCTGGAAACTTATCATATCACGAAAGTCGGTACGGTTGCCGGCTGTATCGTGAAGGAAGGTAAGCTGAAACGGTCGAGCAAGATACGTTTGATACGAGACGGTATCGTGATTTATAGCGGAGATTTGGGCTCTCTGAAACGCTTCAAAGACGATGTTAAAGAGGTGACTACGGGATTTGAATGCGGATTGAACATCACGAACTACAACGATGTTAAGATAGGCGATCTCGTAGAGGCTTATGAGGAGGTAGAAGTGAAAAAGACGCTTTAAGAAAGAAACGTTTTTCGGGAATAGAGAGGCTGCCTCGTAGGTACGGGGCAGCCTTTGTTATCGCCTTTGACGGATAATAAGACGGAAATACGGAGTATTCAAAATAAAAAAGTAATTTTGCAGGGTTAAGAATCGGGAGTGTGAAAGATGAATTATGTTGATTTTACTATCCTATTGATCGCCGTTGTAGGTTTTCTGTACGGACTCATCAAAGGGGTTATCCGTCAGGTAGGTTCGTTGGGCGGGTTTATCGCAGGTATGGTCGTCGCCCGGTTTTTCGGAGGTTCGTTCTCTGCATTGTTGAGGGAGATGTTCGATTTGCCTGAGGGTGTAAGCCGGGTTATCGCATATTCGTTATTGTTCCTTATCGTTTACATTATATGCGTTCAACTGATGAGGCTGATACATCACATTACGCATCATGTGGCATTGGGGTGGCTCGATAGATTGGCCGGGGCTTTGTTCGGCGCCGTCAAATATTTGGTCATATTGAGTATAGTGCTTAATCTCGTTCATATTATTGATCCTAAGGGTAAACTGATTCCGGAAAAAGAGACGGCTTCGTCACAGTTCTATGGATATACATTGCGTGTAGCTCCGTTGCTCTTTTCGATGGCACAAGAGCAGTTCGTTTCGGAAACCAAACCGACGAGGGGATTGTTTATACCTTATTCGATATGCAACGAGCCGTATCTCTGTTGTGAAAATTGTAAAGCAGATTAAAAATGAAACAGGATAATTCGAATGAAATATTAAACGACGTTACTACTAACGATTATAAATACGGATTTGTAACCGATATAGAGACAGATATTATTCCTACCGGATTGAACGAGGATATTATCCGCCATATTTCGGAGAAGAAAAAGGAGCCGGAATGGTTACTTGAATTCCGTCTGAAAGCATACGCTTACTGGAAAACGCTCGAAATGCCGCATTGGGCTCATTTGAATATTCCCGATATAGATTATCAGGCTATCAGTTATTATGCTGCTCCCAAGACCAAAGAGGCTCCGAAAAGCCTCGATGAAGTGGACCCTGAGCTACGCAAGACATTCGACAAGCTGGGAATTTCGCTCGAAGAACAGATGAAACTGTCGGGTATAGCGGTCGATGCGGTGATGGATAGTGTGTCGGTACGGACGACTTTCCGGGAAAAACTGGCCGAATTGGGTGTGATTTTCTGCTCGTTCAGCGAGGCGGTGAAAGATTATCCCGATTTGGTGAAACGTTATTTAGGCTCGGTCGTTTCGTATCGGGACAATTTTTTTGCAGCGCTTAACTCGGCCGTATTCAGTGACGGCTCGTTCGTTTATATTCCCAAAGGAGTCCGGTGTCCTATGGAATTATCTACCTATTTCCGTATCAACGCCGCTAATACGGGACAGTTCGAACGAACATTGATTGTTGCCGATGACGACAGCTATGTGAGCTATCTCGAAGGTTGTACGGCTCCTATGCGTGATGAGAATCAATTGCACGCAGCTATCGTGGAAATTGTAGTGCATGATCGTGCCGAAGTGAAATATTCGACCGTGCAGAATTGGTATCCGGGCGATAAGGACGGGAAAGGCGGTATCTATAATTTCGTGACGAAGCGAGGCATGTGCAAAGGCGATCACTCTAAGCTCTCTTGGACGCAGGTGGAGACGGGGTCGGCCATTACTTGGAAATATCCCAGTTGTGTGCTGGCGGGCGATCATTCGGTCGGGGAGTTTTATTCGGTGGCTGTTACCAATAACTATCAGCAAGCCGACACAGGAACGAAGATGATACATATCGGGAAGAATACCCGTAGTACGATCGTATCGAAGGGTATTTCGGCGGGTCGTAGCCAGAATAGCTATCGAGGACTCGTGAAAGTGTTGCCGAGTGCCGAGAATGCAAGGAACTTTACCCAGTGTGACAGCTTGTTGTTGAGTTCCGATTGCGGGGCGCATACTTTCCCGTATATGGAGATTCTGAATGATTCGGCCGTGGTAGAGCATGAAGCGACTACTTCGAAAATCAACGAAGACCAAATATTCTATTGTAACCAGCGTGGAATCCCTACCGAGGATGCCGTAGGTCTTATCGTGAACGGATATGCCAAAGAGGTAATGAATAAACTGCCTATGGAGTTTGCCGTTGAAGCGCAAAAACTATTGCAGATCTCGTTGGAAGGTTCGGTAGGTTAAGGAAAATAGTAGAGTGATATGAAAAGGATTGCGTATCGTTTTTTTCTCATTGTGTTATTGAGTGTTTTGGCTGTGGAGGTTTTTCCTGTTTCGGCGCAAGAGGACTCGTGGTTCGATGAAGGGAATTACGATGAAGAATGGCTTGACAAGAATTTCGATAACGATGTGATGATTATTTCCACGCCCGAGGAGTTCGCTGCTTGGGGGGCGGCCATGAATAGATGGTCGTGGAATTATCCGGATAAAACCGTTCGGTTGACGGCCGATATAGATATGTCGGCACATAAATGGATAACACCTTCTGACGGGAAGTTCGGTGTCTATTTTAGTGGTGTATTCGATGGTAACGGACATACGATTAGCGGTTTGACGGTGATACCGGTAGAAGATGTCGGAGGATATGGCGATGACCATAAGCGTATTTCGGCCGGTTTGTTCGGTATGGTTCGAGATGCCGAGATAAGGGATTTGACATTAGATGAGACTTGCCGGGTAGAAGTGTCTGAAATGTATTCTTTTTCTTTCGGGGACTTGGATTTGGAGTTGGGTGCGATAGCGGCATCGGGTTATGAGTCGTGTTTTGTTCGTTGTGTCAATCGAGCCGATGTCGTGGTTACTTCTGTAATATGGGGTAGCGATACCCATGAGACCTTTTGCTCGGTGAGTGGAATTGTGGCTCATGCCGATGGTGTGAAACTCATCGGCTGTTCCAATGAGGGGCATATGACCGTAGATGTTCACAGCGATATGGCCGACATAAGGGTGTCGGGTCTTGTGGGCGGATGCGGGTCGGTTTATGGTAACAAGAATCGTATTGTCTCTTGTACGAACCGGGGAGGTATTCTCGTATCGGGCAATACTTCGGGAAGTGTGTCGGTGGGCGGAATTTCAAGTAATTATTCATTCCGGGTGGATAGTTGCGAGAACCATTCGGTCGTTAAGGTGAATGTCCATGAAGGGAGTGCTTATGTCGGCGGGGTTTCCTCGGCAAGCATGGGTATAACGCACAGTTTCAATAGGGACTCCGTGATTTGTGAAAGCGATGGTTTTGAAGTACAGGTAGGAGGCGTTTGCTCCTATTCTTATAATAGTTCGCAAACCGATTCGTTGTACACTTGTGGCAACGAGGGTGAGATCGAGGTTAAATCGAATGGTTCGATGTTGTCGGTCGGGGGAGTGATGGGTCAGAATACCGGGTGCCTGATTGTAGATTGCTGGAATCGTGGAGGTTTGAAAATAGAAAGTTCGGCTCCCCGCTCTTCGTCCCGTTGGAATGCTATTTATGCGGGTGGACTGGTCGGATATTGTGAAAAGCCGGTGTACAATAGCTATAATCGAGGAAATATCTCTTTAATCGACGCACATATAGATGTGGAAGGTTCTTCACAGGGAAGCGTCGGAGGCTTGGTTGGAAAGGCTTATAAGTTATTGTGGAATAGTTATTCGATAGGCGATGTATACAGCGATGTCGCTGGTGTCAAGGTGTGCCGGTTGAGTGAATCGAATGTACATTCTTGTTATTATAACGGCGATGCAGTCATAGAAGGTGCGGAGGTCGATGAACAAGGCACTGCATATCGTAGGGCTGAGATGCAGTCTGCCGGAAGCGGTTTTTTGGAAGCGTTGAATAATAATGCGACGGAAGGTGGTGCTTCGTGCCGGAATTGGGGATATATTCCCGGGGAAAACGACGGTTATCCGGTGCATATCGACCGTATTGTCGATGGAGTGGATTCGCCGGCAGATCATTCGGTGGGTCGAGTGTACGCTGCAAACGGACGTTTGTTCGTACAAAGTGATCGGTCGATGCAGTTGCCTGTTTACAAAGTGACGGGACAAATAGTGAAGATAATGAATGTAGTTGAGGGCTTGAATACCGACTATTTGCCTTGTGGTGTATATGTCGTGGCGGGACAAGTAGTTGCGGTAACGGCAGGGAATAAATAAAGAAAAGAATAAAACGAAATATCTATGTTGAAGATTGAAGATTTACATGCCAGCATAAATGGCAAAGAGATATTGAAAGGTATAAACCTCGAAGTGAAACCGGGCGAGGTGCATGCGATTATGGGGCCTAACGGTTCGGGGAAAAGTACGCTTTCCGCCGTATTGACCGGTAATCCGGCTTATGAGGTGACTCGTGGCTCGGTCGAGTTTTATGGGAAAGACCTTTTGGCTTTGTCACCCGAGGATCGTTCTCACGAAGGTATATTTTTGAGTTTTCAATATCCGGTGGAGATACCGGGTGTGAGTATAGTTAATTTTATGCGCACGGCTGTGAACGAGCAACGCAAGTACAGAGGCCTTGAACCATTGTCGGCTACCGATTTCTTGAAACTTATGCGGGAAAAGCGGGAGATTGTGGAGTTGGATAATAAACTGGCCGGTCGCTCGGTAAACGAGGGTTTTTCGGGCGGAGAAAAGAAACGGAACGAGATATTCCAGATGGCTATGCTCGAACCCCGTCTTTCCATTCTCGATGAGACCGACAGCGGGCTGGACATCGATGCTCTGCGTATCGTTGCCGGCGGTGTGAATAAATTGAAGTCCGAGAAGAATGCGACGATTGTCATCACACACTATCAACGTTTGTTGGACTATATCGCCCCCGATTTCGTCCATGTGCTCTATAAGGGGAGAATCGTGAAATCGGGCGGTCCCGAATTGGCTCTTGAATTGGAAGAGCGCGGGTATGACTGGATAAAAAAAGAGTTGGGCGAAATTTAAGTCGATATGGGTGCAGTACAACAATATATAGATTTATATAGGTCTCAAAAAGATTTGATAAACAACCATTCATCGGCTGTGATGAACGGGTTGCGCGAAGAGGCTGTGGCTTTGTTGGAGAGTCGGGGATTACCCTCTTTGAAAGACGAGGAACACCGGCGGACAGATATAGAGTCGGTCTATTCTCCCGATTACGGGTTGAATCTGGGTCGGATAGATATAGAGACCAATCCTTATGAAGTGTTTCGTTGCGATGTGCCTAATTTGAGTACGTTGCTCTATTTCGTTGTCAATGATTCTTTTTACAAACGGGTTCAGCCGGTATCATCTAAACTCCCTGACGGCGTTTTGGTGGGCAGCCTTTGTGACATGTCCTTGCAATACCCCGATTTGGTATCGCGTTATTACGGAAAGGTCGCCGATATGAAACGAGACGGGACCGTTGCCTTGAACACGGCTTTTGCCCAAGACGGCTTCTTTTTGTATATTCCGGACGGAGTCATTGTGGAAAAACCGATACAGTTGGTAAATATCCTTCGGGGCAATGTCGATTTTATGGTGAATCGCCGGTTGTTGATTGTCGTAGGAAAACGGGCGCAGGCCAAATTGCTGGTGTGCGATCACTCGGACGAGGCCACCGTTAAATTTCTGTCGTCGCAAGTTTGCGAGATATTCGTGGACGACGACGCTGTGTTCGACTACTACGATATAGAGGAGTCTTCGGAGAATACGTCGAAAGTTTCGTCGGTGTTCGTGCGTCAGGGGGAACGATCTAACGTATTGGTCAATGGTATCGTATTGCATAACGGAGTAACCCGTAATAATTACTATTCGGCTTTTGAAGGAGAGCATGCCGAATTGTCTCTCTGCGGTATGGCTATCGCCGATAAAGGACAGGTCGTCGATACGTATACGCATATAGATCATGCCGTTCCTCATTGCCACAGTAACGAGTTGTTCAAATACGTGTTGAACGATTCGGCGCGAGGTTCGTTCAGCGGACGCATATTGGTCCGACACGGGGCTCAGAAAACCGAAGCCTATCAGAGTAATAAGAATTTGTGTGCATCTCCGCTCGCCAAAATGTACACGAAACCTCAACTCGAAATTTATGCAGACGATGTGAAGTGTAGTCATGGAGCCACGGTCGGTCAACTCGACCAAAATGCCCTGTTTTATATGCGGTCGCGCGGTATTCCCGAGTCCGAAGCTCGCATGTTGTTGATGTTCGCGTTTACCAACGATGTCATCGAGTTGGTACGGCTCGATGCCTTGAAAGATCGGCTACGCCAATTGGTTGAGAAAAGGTTCCGTGGAGAGTTGGCGAAATGCTCCGGTTGTCAAGCATGTCATTAAGATTTATGAGAAAGGAGTGCCGTTATGTTTGATGTCGAAAAAATAAGGGAAGATTTTCCTATTCTGAGTCGGGAGATTTCGGGAAGACCGTTAATCTATTTGGATAACGGCGCTACGTCTCAGACTCCCAAGTGTGTGGTCGATCATATTGCCGATACTTACTATCGGGTAAATGCAAATGTGCATCGTGGAGTCCATACGCTTAGTCAAGAGGCTACCGATGCCCACGAAGCTGCCCGCCGTCGGGTGCAACAGTTCATCGGGGCCGGTTCGTCTTCGGAAATTATTTTTACAAGAGGAACAACGGAGGCAATCAATTTGGTGGCTTCTTCTTTTGGAGATGAGTTCCTGCACGACGGCGACGAGGTTATTCTCACCGTTATGGAACACCATGCCAATATCGTGCCGTGGCAACTTTTGCAGCGCCGGCGCAATATCAAGCTCCGGGTAGTTCCCATCGACGAACGTGGAGATTTGAACGTCGATACATATAAGTCTCTTTTCAATGAGCATACTCGTTTGGTCGGTGTCGCCCATGTCTCGAATGTATTGGGGACGATTAATCCGGTGCGTGAAATGATCGCTTACGCTCATGCGCAGGGGGTTCCTGTCTTGGTGGACGGCGCACAAGCCGTACCTCATTTGCGGGTGAATGTACAAGAGCTCGATGCCGATTTCTATGTGTTCTCGGCTCATAAAGTATATGGACCTACGGGGATAGGTGTGTTATACGGTAAAGAAAAGTGGCTCGATGCCATGCCTCCTTATCAAGGAGGCGGGGAGATGATCGCTCATGTCGATTTCTCGGGTACGACTTTCGGGGAGTTGCCTTTCAAGTTCGAGGCCGGTACACCGGACTATGTGGGGACGAGCGCTTTTGCGACGGCTTTGGATTATGTCGACCATGTAGGATTGGAATCTATTGCCGCTCATGAAAACGAATTGTTGCGTTATACGACCGATCGATTGCAAGACATAGAAGGTATGCGCATATTCGGTACTTCGGAGCATAAAAGTTCGGTTATTTCGTTTTTGGTGGACGGGATACACCATTACGATATGGGTATGTTGCTCGATAAACTGGGTGTTGCCGTTCGCACGGGGCATCATTGTGCGCAACCGTTGATGACCTCTCTCGGTATCGAGGGTACAGTGCGGGCCTCGTTCGCCGCATATAATACGAAAGCCGAAGCCGAAGCATTTGTCGCGGCTGTGAAGCGTGTCGTTCAGATGTTTCGGTAGAACCGGTTTTTATCGGAATCGTTTTTTCCCTTTGAGAAAATAATCTATTGTTATGTTGCGTCCGGATTCGGGGAATGTTTTTAACAAATCGGTATTCGGAAATTCGGTGTATCGTTTGCGCATTTGCCGAAAGTCGTTGTGGGCTCGTAGTATGGCACGGGCATGGGAAAACTGGCCTAAAAGGGCGAACCGCACAAAAGCCAGCGTGTCATAAAGCCTGCGGACAAACAGAGTCTTTTTCCCTTCTTTGCAGGGCAGGTTCTTGTGCAACATTAAAAGGTTGTTGCGAAAGTTGAGATAGGTTTTCCGGGGATTGGCGGCATCGAGCGATGCTCCTCCCAAGTGATAGACCGAGCTTTGCGGTACGACAGCGATGCGGTATCCTGCGAGATGGATGCGCCAGCAGAGATCGATCTCTTCCATGTGCGCGAAGAATGAAGGGTCTAATCCTCCGACTTTTTTATAGATTTCGGCGCGAACGAAAAGAGCCGCGCCGCTGGCCCAGAAGATGTCGCATATATCGTCGTATTGTCCCCGGTCGGTTTCGAGGGTATTGAAGATTCTTCCCCGGCAGAACGGGTAACCGTAGCGGTCGATAAATCCGCCGGCCGCACCTGCGTATTCGAATTTTTCACGCCTCCTTAATGACTTGATTTTGGGTTGACAAGCCGCTACATCGGGGTTGTCCTCAGCAAATTCCAACAGAGGTTCGAGCCAGTGTGGAGTGGTTTCGACATCGGAGTTAAGCAATACGGCGTATTTGTAATCCAGCATCTCCAACGCCTTGTTGTAGCCTGCGGCGAATCCGCAATTTTGAGGGAACAGCAGCGTTTTAACTTGTGGAAATTCCTGTTTGAGAACTTCGACCGAGTTATCGTCGGAACCATTGTCAACGACTATGACATCGGCTATATGGGCATTGGTATGGGCACATACCGAAGGAAGAAATTTACGCAGTAAATCCGCTCCGTTCCAGTTGAGTATAATGACAGCGATTTTTTTCATATCAAGTACCGGGAAAATCCTCGTGTTTGTATTTCCAACGTTTGTGGGTCCACAACCATGCCCACGGATTCCTGAGAATCGTTTTTTCCATGATGGCCGTGTAGCGATCGGTGATTTCGAATTCGGGCAGTTCGTTGGGGCGCAGGGCTATTTCCCGTATAGTCGTTTTGTAGTATCCGCGTTTAACGATTTCGACATCGAAGTAAAGAACGGCGAAATCTGTTTTACGGGCGATTTTCTCGAAGCCGGTCAATACGGGAGAGTCTTGCGAGAGGAATCGAGCCCAATGGTGTATGTTTTTCGGTGAGGGGGTTTGATCGGACATGAAGCCTGTAATGGACGGTTTGCCCGAACGTTTCATTTGTAAGATGGCTCTTAACGTATCTTGTTTGGCAATACATACGGAGCCGAATCGGGAACGAAGTTTCAGGAAAAAACGATCGAACCACTTGTTTTTCAAGGGGCGATATATTTGTGCGAACATGACATCGGGTGTGTGGGTCCACAGCGTTACGGACGGAACCCATTCCCAATTACCGAAATGCCCTAACAGGATAATGATAGAGCGGTTTTCTGCAAAGAGACGGTCTATGATTTCTACCTGTTCGAATTTCATGCGGCGACGCATTTCCTCGTCGGAGATATGCATTAGCTTTATAGTTTCGACGATATAGTCGCAGAAGTGGTGATAAAATTTCTGTTCCAGTTGTTTCAGTTCCTTGTCGGTCTTATCGGGAAACGCTTTGCGCAGATTTTCGGATACTAGTTTTTTCCTGTAATGAACGATGTGATATAGAGGAAAATATAAAATATCGGATAGAATATATAGTATCCGCATGGGCAGAATAGCATGCAGTTTGAACCACAGGTGAAGCGGAGAATAGACGATATTTTGAAGAGTCTCTTTTTTCATATCACGAATTTATATTTCGATTGCGAGCAGAGCATCTCCCGACTCGTTAAATTCTCCTAATTTAACAGGACGACAAGTATTTACCCATTCTTTACGATAGGGCATTTCTACCCGTATGTAATTGTCGGTGAATCCGTGCATGGGAGCTCCTTTACGCGGTTGCTCGAACAATACAGGACGTGTTGTCCCTTGGAATTTATAATAGAAGTCGTGCAATTTCTTCTCGGAGATTTCGAGCATGCGGCGGCAACGCTCGTGTCTTTCGGGGACGGGAACGACCGGATTGATTTTCAACGCTTGCGTTCCGGGTCTTTCGGAGTAGGTAAACACGTGTAGTTGTGAAATGTCGAGGCTTTCGACGAAACGACGGCTTTCCTCGAACAGTTCTTCGGTTTCGCCCCGTACACCGGTAATGAGATCGACGCCGATGAATGCAGCGGGTATCTTTTCCCGTATGGTTTCGATTTTACGGGCAAATAAATCGGTGTCGTAGTGACGGTGCATCAATTTCAAAACGGTGTCGCTACCCGATTGCAGAGGTATATGGAAATGAGGGGCGAATCGTTTCGACCGGGCGACGAACGAAATGATGTCGTCGGTCAGTAGATTGGGTTCTATCGAGGATATACGGTAGTGTTCGATTCCTTCTACTTGATCGAGCGACTCGATGAGGTCGAGAAAGGTTTCTCCGGTTTGTTTGCCGAAGTCTCCTATGTTGACTCCGGTAATGACAATTTCTTTTCCTCCGGACAGGGCTACTTCCCGAGCTTGTTCGGTGAGTTGTTCGATGGTTCCGCTTCGGCTTCTGCCCCGTGCGAACGGAATTGTACAATAGGTACAGAAGTAGTCGCAACCGTCTTGAACTTTTAAAAAATATCGGGTGCGGTCACCTCGGGAACAAGAGGGAGAGAATTTTTTGATGTCTTTGGTAGGGGTCGTGACGATATTTCCTTTTTGTTTTTTCTGCAAGTCTCCCAAGTATTGCAGGATATCGAGTTTTTGTTCAGCTCCTAAGATCAAATCGACATCGGGAATATGGGATATTTCTTCGGGTTTGAGTTGTGCATAGCAGCCGGTGACGACGATAAACGCTCCGGGGTGTTGCCGGGCTATCTTTCGGATTGTCTGACGACATTTTTTATCGGCCAGTTCGGTTACCGAACAAGTATTGACCACGCAAATGTCTGCTTTCTCTCCCGGTCGTACTTTGCGAATTCCGTTTTCTTCGAGAATTTTTCCAAGTGTGGAGGTCTCGGCAAAATTAAGTTTACAGCCTAGTGTATAATAGGCCGCTGTTTTATTTTCGAATGTATGGACATCTATCATATTCAGCCGCTCGTAATGCAAAATAAAGAACAAAGGTACTCATTTCGTTTGAAAATACCTTCCCATAGATTTCTAATAGTTGTTTATGAGGAAGCTATTTTGCAAACTATGTTGTATATTTGTCGGCAAATGCACAAATAAACAGGATTTGGTACAACCGAATATCATTTGTTTCTGTTTTTGTTTGTACTATCTTTGTTGCCAAACTATTTAAATTTTGAATATGATTCCCGAAAATTTTATAAAGCTATATGAGTCGAGTTTTCGTGAAAACTGGGATTTGCCAGCTTTGACCGATTATAATGAACAACGTACGCTCACGTATGAAGACATGGCGCGAGAAATCGCAAAATTGCATATCCTTTTTCGCCATTGTCAAATCAGAAGAGGCGATAAGATCGCATTAGTGGGAAAAAATACGTCTAACTGGTGTATCGCCTTTATGGCTACCGTTTCGTATGGTGCTATTTTGGTTCCGATCCTTCAAGAGTTCAATCCTCATGATATACATCATATTATCAATCATTCCGATTCGGTGTTGCTGTTTGTCGGCGATCATATTTGGGAAAATATCGAAATGGAGAAGTTACCCGAAGTGAGGGCTGCTATTTCTTTGCAGGATTTTTCTTGCCTCGTGCAACGCGATGGCGAGGAGATTGCCAAGTGTTTGCGGGAGATGAAGCGGAAATTCAAAGCTACTTATCCGAACGGTTTCAATAGAGAGGACATCAAGTATGCCGATTTGGATAACGACAAAGTTATTTTGATTAATTATACATCGGGGACAACCGGATTTAGTAAGGGAGTGATGCTAACCGGGAACAATTTGGCGGGAAATGTCATGTTCGGTGTTCGTTCTCACTTGCATTATAAGGGGAGTAAATGTATTTCGTTCTTACCGTTGGCACATGCTTACGGGTGTGCCTTCGATTTGTTGGTTCCTTTGGCCGTGGGTACACATATCACGTTGTTGGGTAAGATTCCTTCCCCTAAAATTTTGCTGAAAGCGTTGGAAGAGATAAGACCTAATTTGATTATTTGTGTTCCTCTGATTTTAGAAAAAATTTATAAAAAACAGATACAGCCGTTGCTCAATAAAACGCCTATGCGGTGGGCGTTAAATATTCCTATATTGGACAGTCGTATTTACGGACAGGTGAGGAAGAAACTGATCGATGCGTTCGGAGGCCGATTCGAGGAGGTGATTGTGGGTGGAGCCCCGATAAATAGGGAGGTAGAGACTTTCTTGCATAAAATAAAATTTCCCTTTACGGTGGGATATGGAATGACCGAATGCGCTCCGTTGATCAGTTATACACCCCATCGGGAGTTTAGACCGGGATCGTCGGGGCGGACATTGTTCGGGTATGTAGAGACCAAAATAGATTCTCTTGACCCGGAAAATATTCCCGGTGAAATATGTGTACGGGGCGAACATGTGATGAAAGGTTATTATAAAAACGAGGAGGCGACGAAAGCGGTTCTCGATGAGGACGGGTGGTTGCATACCGGTGATATGGGAACCATAAGCGCCGATGGTACTATTTTTATAAAGGGTCGCTCTAAGACAATGATTCTCACTTCGAACGGGCAAAATATTTATCCCGAGGAAATAGAGGCTAAACTGAATAATATGCCTTTTGTGATGGAAAGCCTAATTGTCGAGCGGGACGGGAAATTAGTCGCTTTGGTATGTCCCGACTATGAAGCGATGGATAGTTACGGTGTCTCTAATAGAGATTTACCGATGGCTATGGAGGAGGTCAGAAATAATTTAAATAAGATGTTGGCTCCATACGAGCAGATTACTCGCATTCAACTTTATCCGAATGAATTCGAGAAAACACCTAAAAGGAGTATAAAACGATATTTATATGATAATTGAACTTTTTTTGAATCATTTTTTACAGAAAAAATGAAAGATTCTGAAAAAAAAGTAAGATTAAGAGTACAACATATAAAAAGAATATATACCTTTGTGGCGTTTTTGAAGCAAAAAAATATTGTTTTATCTTTAATTTGAAGGAAATGAAAAAGTTAGTTTTGTTCTTCGCTGTTGCATTTGCAATGTCTTTCGCTTCTTGTGGCAATAAAGCCGCTGAATCTACAGAAGCTACTGATAGCGTTGCTGTTGTAGAAGAAGTTGCAGTAGAAGTAGTTGATACTGTTGCTGCTGACTCTGTTGCAGTTGACTCTGCTGCTGTTGTTGCTGAATAATTTGCAACTTAAACAAGGAAAGAATTGGAGCTACTCTCGGGCGAGAGATAGCTCTTTTTATTTTTAGTCCGGCTCGTTGTTCATGTGCTTGATTACCCGACAAGGATTTCCCACCGCCACACAGTCGGCAGGAATGGAACGGGTGACTACGCTGCCGGCTCCTATGACACTGTTACGCCCGATCGTAACTCCCGGCAAGATAATGGCTCCACCTCCTATCCATACATTATCTTCGATTTTTATGGGAAGTGCGAATGTATTGCAAATGGCTTTACTTTCGTCCCAATTTTGCATGGTTCTTTCTTTTACATTTGTCGAGTGTGTGGCTGTGTATATTTGTACGTTGGAGGCAATCAAAACATTATTGTCTATTTCGATACGATTATTATCTACGAATGTACAGTTCATGTTGATAATGACTTTATTGCCTACGAATATATTTTTTCCGTATTCGCAGCGAAAGTCGATGTCTACATGGACATTTTCTCCCAAATGCCCGAACATCTCCCGTAAGATGGCTTCTTTTTGTTTCGTATCGGCAAATCCGTAGAATTTAATTTTACAAGCAGACGTTTGGTTTTTAATGTCATCTCTGCCAATTCTTTGTCTTTCCCATCAAAGATTTCTCCGTCCATACATTTTTGAAATTCTGTTTTCATGTTCTTAAATTACAGATTATTGTTTATTGATAAAATTATCTATGTTTGCATGAGTCTTCCCGCCGTCGGCGACAGGTGTTTTTATGACCTGCGCCTCGGGAAGTTTGGTATGTATTTCAAGTTCTATGGTTTCGATGGTTCAAATAGCCGATAGAGAACTTTTGAAGAACCCCGGTGTTATAGCCGTTTTTTATCGGTCAGTTTCTCAGGTTTTTTAAAACTTACCGCTTATTTTATTTTCATGATTTTCCGAATTGTATTGGGTATTTCGATGTTATCGTTCAAAGCTCCGAATTGTCGGGCTTGGCAGCCGATGGCGTAGAATGGAACGAATCCACCGGTGTGTGAAAAGCTGGTCCAGCCTACTCCTATTTTTTTGTTCAATAAAGCAATGGCATCGGCAACGAGCGGTTCGCTTTTTGCATATAGTGTAATTTCCTGTTTGCTGTTTTTTTTAACAATCGTCTCGTAGTAGCATTGCATTAACTGGGCTTCCTCCCCTGCGTTTACAGGAATTTTATCCCATAATCCGGTGTTCTCGGCCAATATTTTTTTTGTTTTTTCCCAAGTGTCTATTTCTCCTGTCTCTCTCATTTTTTGAAATAATTTGGAGAGGGATTCTTTGGACATTTTTTGATAGTTTACATACTCCCAGTTGAAAGGGTGTGTAGTCGTTTCTCCAATGGTGAGCCCTCCGGTTTCGTGGTCGGCGGTTACGATGATGAGAGTCTCATCGGGGTGTTTCTTATAGAATTCGTATGCCAAGCGTACACTTCGATCGAATTCGATGGTTTCCTTAATTGCCGTGGCTATATCGCGGGGGTGAGATGCATGATCGATGCTTGCGCCTTCTATCATCATGAAAAAACCTTTTTTATTTTTCTTTTTATATAGTTTCTCTATACCGGCTTGAACCATAAACTCCAAACCTAATTTACCGGGCTCCCTTTCTATCACGTAGGGTAACCATTTTTTGAGTGTGGTGTCGGTATCCACTAGTAGTATTTTGTCTGCATTTTTTTTGGAGTTATAGCCTTCCGTACCTCGGCATACCGTGTAGCCTTTTTGGCGATAGTAGTCGTATATATAAGGTTGGCTCGGGTCTCTCCTGTTAAATGGTTTCATTAATGTACTCCCGGCTAGAAAATCGAATTGGCTGTCTGCCCCTTCTTTACCTATTTGGTAGGTGTCGTTTCGCATTTGCCCGGCATAAAAGGCCGCAGGGGTAGCATCGTCGAGTTGCCCGCTGGTGATAATCCCGATTGCATATCCTTTGTCTCTCAGTTGTTTGGCAACGGAGGTTAACGGTTGTTTGTCGGGGCCGATTCCGATATGAGTCAAGTTGGTTTTATGGCCGGTAGCCAATGCTGTGCCTGCGGCAGCAGAGCAAGTGATGAGACTATTGTTGGCATGGGTTCTGATGGCGGAACGGACAGGAAAATCGAGGAAAACCAGTGATTCGTTTCCATCTTCATAGTTCCCGTTTTCGTAGAAAAGTTGGGTTGCCATTACATGGGCAAAGCTCATGCCGTCACCGATACAATAGAAGATGTATTTGGGCGTTTTTGCGGATAATGTGGCCGTAAAAAATAGGACGATGAAAAGAACCAAAGACTTTTTTGCAAATTGTTTCATAGGCTTTTGTGTGTTAATGTTATTGTTTTTCTTTCTTTTATTTCATAGAACAACTGAGTGATTTGGGCCGATTCATTGTTTCACTGTATGTATTTCCGAATCGGTCTGTTACTTTTATTTTTACGGTAGAGGTTGCGTTCGATGCTGTGGCCTTGAACATGTGGGCGGTCGCATAGGAAACGAAATCGGCTGTCGTGGTAGCCCCTACGTTTAGCCTTTTGGCTTCGATCGAGAAATTTTTAATTTCTATCTTTGAGCTTACCGAGTCGGTAGGGAGGATAATACCTCCCGGAATACTCTCTTTTTCGGAACTGTTTTGAAATAAAAATGAGCTGCCAATCGGTGTACTTACGATTCCTATGGTTTTCAACAGTGTTTTCATGGTAAATCTTTATTTATTAGGAATAACAAGTATGGCGTTGCTTACTTCTCTTTCTCCTTCGTGGTCGAATTTTTTGTTATCGTACGGGTGATTGACGATTCCCGTTTTATTGTTCCACAAGGTGGAAGACCCTCCACCATCGAGATTCAGTGCGTCGCGCATGCCTAATTGTTTTGCCAAATAAGATAGTTCATCGATAGACATACCTACCGAGTGTTTTTTGAAACGGCCGTCCACCACTACCATCATGATTTGGTTGTCTGGGGTAATGCCGATAAAAGCACGAGGGTGGCGTTTGAAGAAACCTTGTGGAACGTCGGAACTGTGGGCGTTTCCTTTGGTGGCTTTGCCTGTGTTTTCTGGGAAGGTAGGAGCCATTTGGCGTACTCCGTTTTTCAACAATAGAGGTCCTGCGGCCAAAATGTTTTTGTATTTTTTGCCCAATTTTTTACTTGTAATGGAGTCGAAGGCATGAATTTTTATTTTGTTTTTATCTGTGGAGATAGCCCCGTCTGTGCGAAAGGCTTCGGCGCGGGTGGTTTCTCCGCGAACGATACCGTCGAGCCGTATGAATGTCGTGGGTGCTCCTGTTTTTACATTGAAGTAGCTGCCGTTGATTGCGGCCTCGGCCTGATTTTCTTTTGCCAGATGACTGGTCATCGTCATTTGCGGGGCTTGTACGATTTGAGTTTTATACTTTTTAGGATCGTATTTTATGATAGAAATTTGTTGGGGCGAGTCGAATACGTGTATATTCGTGTACATGCATACTGCTCCGTGTTGCAACGTATCGGTATGCCATTGGGCATGGGCGATGGCCAATGAGTCTTGTCGTGTTTGTGCGTATCCGCATGGAACGACGAGCGATAAGAGTATCGCTGAAAAAATAAGTCTAATGTGTTTCATTTCGTTATAAAATAGTTTCGTTTTGAGACTATAAAAGTAATAAAACGATTCGAAAAAAAACATATGATTGACATTTATAAATATTGGGAAAAGGATTTTATATGGAAATTAACAGATATAATGTTTTCTAAACGTTTTTGTTTAGAGTTGGATTATCGTGAAATGTAAGTCGTTTTCCTCGGGTTCGATTGCATACTTTTCCTTCGGAGAATACTTCGTTTCCGTTGACGAGAGTACGATCGATCGATATTGGGAATGTGTGTCCCTCGAAAGGAGACCATTTGCATTTCGACAGAATATTTTCTATTGTTACCGTGTAGGGTCTGCAAGGGTCGACGACAACGATATCGGCGTAGTACCTGGAGCGCAGGTATCCCCGGCGGTCGATGCGGTAGAGCGTCGCCGGAGCGTGGCACATCTTTTCAACGACTTGCTCGATCGTGAATTCTCCTTTTAGGGAAAGTTCCAACATGGTTTGCAAGGAATGCTGTATCAGCGGACCACCGGATGCCGCTTTCAAACAGGAACCTTGTTTTTCGCTCCATAGGTGAGGGGCGTGGTCTGTCGCCACGACATCGAGTTTGCCGCATCGAAGCGCATCGAGCAGAGCCCGACGATCGGCATAGGTTTTGATGGCAGGATTCCATTTTATGCGGTTCCCGAATTGGGCGTAGTCGTTGTCGTCGAACCAGAGATGGTGCACGCATACTTCGCCCGTGATATGTTTCTCAGAGAGTGGTTTATGATTGTCGAAAAGAGACATTTCCCGTGCCGTGGAGAGGTGTAGGACATGCAATCGGGTATCGTATCTTGTCGCTAATTCCACGGCTTTGGCCGAAGATGTATAGCAGGCCTCGGCACTGCGGATAAGAGGGTGGAAGAAAATGGGTAAGTCCTCTCCGAAGCGTTCGGTATAATACTTTTTGTTAGCTTGTATGATGGATTCTTGTTCGCAATGTACGGCGATGAGCGCAGGAATTTCGGCGAAGATTCGTCGTAATGTTTTTTCGCTGTCTACCAGCATGTTTCCGGTAGATGATCCCATGAAAATTTTTACACCGCAAACCTGTGAGAAGTCAACCTGTTTCAGTACCTCGAAATTGTCGTTGGTAGCACCGATATAAAAAGAATAGTTCGCCGGGGAAACTTCGGCTGCACGAGAGTATTTCCATTCAAGGGCTTCGAGGGTCGTCGTTTGGGGAACGGTATTGGGCATTTCCATAAAGGAGGTGATTCCTCCTGCGACCGCTGCAACCGATTCGGTGGCGATCTCGGCTTTATGAGTGAGTCCCGGCTCTCTGAAATGTACTTGGTCATCGATAACTCCGGGGAGAATCCATTTACCCGAGGCGTCGATGATACGGTCTGTGTCGTATGCGATATTTTCAGGAAGTTTTCCCTTTATGACGGATTCGATAAACTCTCCTTTGACGATGATGCTCCCGATGAAGTGCTCTCCATCGTTTACGATTGTTCCGTTTGTAATGATTGTTCTGCACATGACCGGTTGTCTTTTGGGGTGTCGGCGGTTAATTTCTCTGCTTGGGGTATTTGCGGAACCAGCTGTTTATTTTTAATCTGATGACTCCGAATACGGCTTCACCGAATATGCTGGTATTCATTTTACTTTCACCCAATACTCGGTTAATGAATATAATGGGTACTTCTTTAATGGTGAATCCGTATTTGTAGGTTGTGAATTTCATTTCGATTTGAAAGGCATATCCTTTGAATCGGATTGAGTCGAGTCCGATCGTTTCGAGTACCCGACGTCGGTAACAAACGAATCCTGCGGTCGTGTCGTGTATTTTCATACCGGTGACGAAACGCACATACTTTGATGCGAAATAGGACATCATGACTCTTCCCATAGGCCAATTGACTACGTTCACTCCCGTGACGTAGCGGGAACCGATAGCCATATCCGCACCACCGGTTTTGCAAGCGGCCAACAGATTCATCAGGTCTTTGGGGTTGTGGGAGAAATCGGCATCCATCTCGAAAATGTATTCGTATCGGTGTTCGATAGCCCACTTGAATCCTGCAATATAGGCTGTTCCCAGCCCTTGTTTCCCGGTTCGTTCCATGAGGTGGAGAGCACCCGGAAATTGTTTTTGTAAATCTTTGACAATCGCTCCTGTTCCATCGGGGGAGTTGTCGTCGATGATGAGTATATGGAACTGACGGGGAAGTTCGAATACGGCATGGATAATTGCGGCAATGTTTTCTTTCTCATTGTAAGTGGGAATGAGAACTATGCTGTCTGATCTCGAAAGCGCTGTACTGTCCATATAGGTGTTGTTAGTGTATTTGTCGAAACAGATTGTGCAGGCGGCATATAAATTTATGATGTCGTGTCGCTTCGCCTCTGTTTTTATGTTCTACAAATATAAGTACTTTTTTTATTCGGACTTTCGGAACAGGCAAAAAAGGTGTGAATGAAGGGTAATTTTGAGAATGACAAGAGAGAAAAAGGGGAGTATGGTTTTAAAAATCTTTTTAAGTAGTAAGGTTCCCCAAAAAGGAAAAGCCTTGCAGGATTTTTTACTTATCAAATTTTAGCCCTATATTCTTATCCCTCAGTATCTTTTCAAAACTTATACTATCGAAAGTGCTAATAATATGGCTTTGTATTATACTGTCACAGTTAACAATTTCCCAATCGAGATTTTTTATATTAAAAGATTTATCAATCAAATAATAACAGAGTTTATCGCTTTCTGTTGTTAAAGCTTTTACTATTACCCATCTATCATTTGCTTTTGCACTTTTTACATATACTTCTCGTGGATGCTCATGTGGTATAACAGGTGATCCCCCAGAACATGTTCTTCCTGTTTTTCTTGAACAATAAACAATTATCTTGTTACCTCTTTCCCAATCCATCATATATAGATTATTCCCTAAATCATACGATCCATTCCATTGGGGAAACAACCATTTCGAAGAGTAGTCAAAGACTGCTACAAAAAGGAATAATGATAAGATGAATATTAGTGTAAATTTCAGGATTTTTCTCATTTTTTTTAACCTCCCTAAACCATAATAAAATGTTTTAAAACCATGTGTGTCATTTAACCCTGCACGACGCCTTTCTGCTCTAATAAATAAATCTCTTTTTGTTCCACCTCCTAAGTTCCAATCATAATCAGTATCACTATTATTTACAATGCGTACAGTCTTCTGTTCCTTATTTACCAAAATCATATCTACACGCCCTAATGCGTAAACAGTGTTTCTCAGTAATATAATCTATGCTATATTTTGACAAGTCAAAAGGAAGCAATCTTTTTATTTTTCAATTTATTGTTAGTATGAGTTATTTAGCTTTAACGTCATTATCGAGAAACATAATGGGAAAGATTGTCTCGACAGTTTCTCCTCGATGAGTTGCCGGGATAAATTTATATTGGCATATTATCTCGGCTACTTTTAATGCTTCCTCATCGATTACTGTGTCTCCCGAACTTTTTCTGATACCGATTAGTTTTGCAATACCATGTTTATCGATTAAGACATCGACTACTACTGGTATTTTCCCTTGCATAGGAGCCTTCTTTACTCGTTTAAAATTCGATGTTATAATTTGCCTTAAAGAATCGTTACCTAAAATAAATTGGGGCTCGGTCTCAACTTCGTATAATTGATATATTTCGTTTGTTGACGGCCGTGATATTTTAAAATACTTTTTTACTAAGTTTTCTATATCTGCGATGTTTTCGCTTGGAGTAGTTTTGTATGTTCTCATTTTACAGAAAGACAGGTCTTTTAAAAAACAAACCCTCCAAATGAATGGGTCGTATTCAGTAAAATTATCACTACACCGTTTCTGTATTTTAATTTTACTGATTACAGAGTAGAAATTTGAATTTTCATTACCAAATACTCTAATTAAATGTCCTGAATACGAAGTTTGCCCGATAAAATCCTCTCTGCAAAATTTATATTCCTTGCTGTTATTGGCAAAAACCGAAAGATAGTAATGCAATGAGTCTGCTATAGAAATAATTATTATTTCATCTTTTCTGTTTTTTGCATTGAGATTTTCAACGTCATTGATATACATAGAAATCAACTCTTTGGTAAAATCTGTCAGCATAATATTATCTTTTTTTGCTTGACAAGACATAAAACTGAAAATCATAAATATAATTCCAAATAATTTATTCATCTTCATATCAATAAAAGTATTAATGTGGCGGTAATCCAACACCAGGATAGAATATGTGTGGAGTGCGTAATCTTGGTGCTACTATTGTAGCAGGGGAAAATACCATATTCCAAGACATTGTTCCTATAATACTTTTGTTATCATACATAACCAAAGCATTATTCTTGGGTTGATATACATATCGGTCAACATTAGGCAAGATATTAGCTGCGAATTTATCGCCACTTGTATCGCCTGCTCTAAATCCTGATGGTTGGGTACTATTGGGGTGATTGTGTATAATAGAAGTAACTGTTTGCCCCTTATCACTTAATTGTTGAGCTGTTAAACTTGCTTTAACCGAACCTTCTTTATGGTTAGTCATAACTGTTGAGCCGTTGCTCTGTGTGTTTATCAAGCCAAATTCTATTTTTGTATTATCAGCAAAAAACTTAAATAAACTTGCGCCCGAAGCTTCGTTTGCAATAGAAAAACTTGTAGCATCTTTTTTAAAGAACAAACCGCCTGCCTTTTGAAAATCTGTTATTGTTCCATACTCAAAAGAAATAGAATTATAACTTTTATTACTATCAGCATCAGTAGTATATGTTCTATTTTCTTTGTTATCAACCATATAAAATGCGTCTTGCGTTTTGTCTTTTATACGATTGACGATTTTACCTACATCATTAATCTCCCAAATATCCCGCCCATCTGGGTCAATATATTTCACCGGATTGTTATTACAATAGGCATAAGGCGAGATGGAGTAATATTTCTCGCAGAGAGGATCCATCGTGGTGAAGCGCGGGATATGGAATTCCTGCATGCGAGCTCCGGAGTCGTACCAGTCGAGCCCGTGAGCGGATAGCAATAATTGGTAGGATTGCTGGTCAAACTCTCTGTCACTATACATGATGCCGTAGCTATTAAAGTTAAATAGAAATAAATTGTTCCCATTTTTATTATTACCTTAAAACCCCCATTGGTACGATCTTTTAATTTCAGGTAAATCTGGAATGTCAACCGTGTGTGGAATGCGTCTATTTCAAGAACTACTCCTGCGTACCTCCCTCCCTAATCAAAGGCTTGTATTTGTAATAAGACTTGGGAGCCGCATGTTTCGTGGAATCGGGTATCAAATCAAATATCACAAAATCCTGTTCTCGAATAGCTTCATTTCCTGTCAAACGCTCATTATTACGGGCTATATCCACAAACAATCGCATGGCATACTTTACGTCATCGACATACACATTATCCCTCTTCATCAAACGAAACAGATCACCTAATGCTCCAATCAGCGATTGAGCCATATTGATGAAATGGATAGAATCGTTTTCCATAATGAGCAAATGTTCCATTTTGCCTGTCTGAAAACGAGTATAAGAAAGAGCCGAAGTTGGATCGCCTTTCCATATCTGCGACCCATTTTTGGGGAGAAAATATTCTTTCTCACTTTGGATTTGATACGTCAAAAGCTCTTGTGGGTAGGATATATGAAATAAGATGTGTAGATCGAAAAGGAATTTCATCTCGTATATAAAATATAGATATTGTAACATCTCGCTCTTTTTCAATCTCTTATTTCCCAAATAGTTTAATGTCCGCTCGAGGTTATCGAGTACGGGGATTCCAGAATCAATAAACCAGCAACTGTCTTTTTCAACAACGACAGCTCTCGGAAAAGGATCAAGATCCCACTCTGTCATGACAATTTGATAGATACCCGTATATCCCTGTGAAAGAGTATCTTGGGTAACTATTTCGGTAAATCGGGAGATCTTATCAATGATCCTTGTCGATTTACTTTCTTCACGCACAAAGACCCGTATCTTCTCACAAATGGAGTCAATCGAAAGATTGGTCTTTTCTTTGGATCCGCACCCAAAGACAATCAATAGCCCAAGCAAACAGGCAATTATTCGTTGTTTCATATTAGTATAGTTTTATAGTTTGCGGTATAGGAACAGGAAGTTGTTGTGGGGTTAAGGCTTCGTTTATCCACTTCTTTTCCAACTCACTAGGGCCTTTCTCCACTGAATCCTTATATTTTGCTATTATGGCATCTTTATTTGCTGGATCTCGTTTTATCTCTGCATTTCTCTCATTAATAATTTTTCGGTTTTCTTCAGTCGTATGCCCAGCCTCATGAGTAGCAACAGCTCCTATTACCTGTGCAACAGTTAGTTTTTTAAAGTTCGCATCTATATCTTTATCTCGAATTATTTTATCTTCGTTAATAAAAATATCCAAATCAGTCAATGATTTTTTTTCGCTTTGTACAGTCGTACCAAAAGCATTATCATATTTACTACTTATTCCCATCGAGATTCTCAACCGATTTTCTGTAATTAACCTTAATGCTTTTTTCCCAGTCTCCGTCTTTACCATCTCATTTCCTATTTTCCGAATATCGGCGGTTGCTGCAGAATTCCATATTCGATATTTGGAATCGTAAGAAACAATCTGACCAATGGAATTTATAAAAATCTTTCCGTCCGGGTCTACATATTTCACCGGATTGTTATTACAGTAAGCATAAGGCGATATGGAGTAATATTTCTCGCAGAGAGGATCCATAGTGGTGAAGCGCGGGATATGGAACTCCTGCATGCGAGCTCCGGAGTCGTACCAGTCGAGCCCGTGAGCGGATAGCAGCTCCTTCCCGGTAAACCGGTAGGGCTGCCGGTCGAAATTCCGGCTGCGGAAAATAACCCCCGAAGGGAGGTACTCGAGACTCTGCACGACCTCCCCGGTATTGCCGTTGCAAACCAATC
>ENA-ORTF01000921-ORTF01000921.1-human-gut-metagenome-genome-assembly--contig:-NODE-921-length-36903-cov-3.200961_pt1 | contig 36903 bp, 58 predicted proteins | sample MGYA00241908_ERZ509180 | MGnify/ENA primary metagenome ERZ509180 (study PRJEB26280, sample SAMEA2338814) | human gut metagenome | biome: human gut; feature: human-associated habitat; material: faeces... | reverse complement strand
ACCGCACGACCCTGACGCAGAAGGAAAAAATCGAGCAGATCGAAAAGGCGCTCCAGTCCTCGGCCTCCGCCTACGGCGAAGCCGATGAGCGCACCAATCGCTGGAAAACGCAGCTTAACAACGCACAGGCCGAATTGGTCAAGATGGAGCGTGCATTGAAGGATAACGAGGACGCGCTCCAAAAAGCACAGAGAGAGGCAGACGGCACGACGAACGCTTTTGGCAAGCTGAAAAAAGCTCTGTCCGACACCAAGGAGCAGGGCGGCGGCATCAAGGGCCTGTTTGCCAATCTCAAGGAGGAGTTCTCCGGCAACAACGAGGTCATGCGCGGCCTCGGTGACGCGCTGACGGACGTGTCCGGCAAATTTGGCATCCAGCTTCCAGAGGGCGCACAGAAGGCCGTGCAGTCTCTCAACGGCATCCATGCAGGTGCGGCTCTGGCTGTGACCGGTCTCGGCCTTGTGGCCGCTGCCGTGGTCAAGGCCGAAAAGGCCCTCGTTGACATCACGAAAGAGGCAGGCGCTGCGGCGTCTGAAATTCTGAAGCTGTCCTCCGTCACTGGGCAGTCAACCGAGTCCATTCAGGAGTTTGACTATGCAGCCGAAATGATCGGTGTTTCGTCCGACCGCATCCGCGACTCTCTCAAAGAGACCACCAACAAGATGCAGGAGGCGCGGGACGGCAATGAAGCTACCGCCGCCGCTTATGCCAAGCTCGGCGTGGCCATCACGGACGCGGACGGCAATCTCCGCAGCGCCGAGGATGTGTTTTACGACACCATCGACGCGCTCGGCCAGATGGAAAACCGCACGGAGCGCGACGCCGTTGCAATGGACCTCATGTCGGAATCCGCGCAGGAGCTGAATCCGCTGATCGACGCGGGCAGCAACGCGCTGAAACAGTACGCGGACGAAGCGCACGACATGGGCTATGTGCTCGACAATGACGCGCTGACCTCGCTGAAAGCCGTAGACACCGGCTTCCAAACCTTGCAGAAGACACAGGAGGCCGTCAAAAATCAGATGGCCGCCGAGTTTGCGCCGTACCTGACAAAAGCGCTGGAGGACATCCGAGAGCTGATCCAGAAGGTCGGCAAGACGCTGGTCGAGTCCGGCGCAGTCGATGCCTTCGGCAGTATCCTCGAATCTTCCGTTGCGCTGCTGGAACCGCTCGGTTCGCTGATCTCCGCTGTTCTTCCGGCTTTGACCGCAGCATTGAAACCGATCGCAGAAACGGTTGCCCTGATTGCAGACACAGCCAACGTTATTGTCGGCCTGTTTACGTTCAACGGCGATAAGATCAGAACTGCACTCGGCCTGAACGCCAGCTCCGGCCAGCTCAGCAACATGCAGCGTGCCAGCGGTGCCTATAACGGCTACCGCTATTCACAGTCTGCGGGCTGGATCACCGAGGGCACCTACACGGACGCGGAGCTGCGGTCAATGTATAACAGCGAGGTTTCCGCTGGGACGGCGCAAGGGACCTTTGAGGCGTGGAAAAATGCCGGATCGTGGCGGCGCAACGCCAGCGGAACAGACTGGTTCCCCGGCGGGCGGACGCTGCTGAGCGAGCACGGAGCGGAGACCGCGATCCTGCCGCAGGGCACGCGCATCCTGACCGCGCAGGAGACCCGCCAGAGCGGCGGAGACACCTATAACATCACGATCGACGCCCACACGGTGCGGGAGTTTGAGGACATCCTCCGCATTGTTCAGGAGCGCCGTAGAGTGGTTCGGATGGGAGGAGCTTAAATGCCAGAAATTACGCTTACAGGGGCACAGTGTGCAGGCATTAGCGCATCATTCCCGTCAACAAATTTCAGCACTGAATCTGTGTATGTTGCTGGTGACGCAAACGGACTAAGTGATATTTTATTTTCATTTGCTGCACCTCCGGAAGCTGCAAGATTTAAGGCCATCGAAAATGTAACCGTATATGTAAATTACCAAGTTTCTTTTTCTACTCTTGCGCAAAGCATTACATGGTATTATCTTCGAGGCCCATTCAACGAAAAAACAGTAACATACAACAATAAACCGAGCTATGGCGGTACGAAGCTGAGCGTCTATGTAAGTTCTGCCGGGTATAAGACGGTTGTCTCCACTACAACAAGCCTTGCATCCTACGTGCTGAAGTACGGGATCATGATTGCAACGAACTATTACTGGGCATTTCAGTCAACCAGAAGCAGTAATCCACCATACGCGACGTTCCGTTATACCGACGAAACCGTAGGGCTTGCAATAAGCAACACATCCCCGTCACGCGGATCTATTGTTGCTGCAAATTCCAACACCTTCTCTTGGCGTGAATCTGTAAATGGGTACTGCTATGCAGACGTTTCGCGCACGTCTGCAAAATTCCGCTGGCGCAAATCTGCATCCGACACAGTCAAGGAGATCGACGTGCCTGGCACGGCCACCTCCATCACCATCCCGGCGAATACTTTTTCCGGCGACAGCATCCAGTGGCAGATCAGCGTGACCGCGAACAGCGGCGTCACCACGACCTCCGATTGGATGACACTCTCGCTGACCGACGTGGAATCCACAGCCGTTGCGGTTGCGCCTGACCGGGCCGTGCTCGACGGAGCATCTGATAACGTGTTCAAGTGGGAACACATCATTTCGACCGGCACGGCCCAAACGAAGGCCGAATTGCAGCAGAGCACAGACAGCAGCACATGGACGGCGCTGGCAACTGTCACCGGCGCGGCCAACACATGGACGGCTCCTGCCGGGACGTTTACCTCCGGCACAAAATACTGGCGCGTGCGGACGTACAATTCCAAGGGTGCTGCGGGCGCATGGAGCGCTGCCACACAGTTTATTGTGCTGGCCGCCCCTGCAACACCACCCGTGTCTATCGTGTCCACAGAGCCGCGCCCGGAGATCCGCTGGCAGTCGGATGAGCAGCAAGCCTACCAAGTCGAGATCGATGGCGTCTATGCCTCCGGTACGCGCTTCGGAACCGGGAAGACGTGGAAAGCCCCATTTTATCTGGCCGATGGCAGCTACACAGCGCGCGTCCGTGTGCAAAACGAATACGGCTTCTGGTCGCCGTGGGGCACGGCGGCGCTCCCGGTCGTAAACGTACCGGGCGGCGCGATCACGCTGACCGCCGAGGGCGGCATTGAGGCGGCGCTCAGCTGGACGCCGGGCAGCTTTGACTACTATCTGGTCTATCGGAATGGAGTGGCTATCGCAAAGGTCACGGAACCGAGCCACACCGATGCAGCCAGCATTGGTGGTGTGCGCTATCAGGTGCGCGGCTGCTACGACAACAGCGACAATTACAGTCTGTCCGAGGCCGTGGAGATCACGGTCGGCACAGACAACGTCCGACTCTACGACATGGAGCGCGGCGAGTGGCTGCATTTCCTCTATGATTCTTCGGCACACCGCAGCACGGGTCTGAGCCTGTCCCAGGACATCCAATATGTCCAGCTCTCCGGGCACACCTACCCGGTCGCCGAGCGGAGCGAATTTAAGTCCCGCGCGCTGCGGATCGCCTGCGTCTGCGCGGACGACGCGGAGCGGCAGTCTCTCAGGGCACTGCTCGGACACCTGACCTGCTGCAAGACGCCGGAGGGCAACATGATTATCGGCTACCCGGCCAGCATCACGGAAAACTCTGACGATTTCTTCAGCACTTACAGCTTTACCATCGAACAGATCGACCGAAAGGAGGAGATCAACATTGATTCGTGACGTCTCCTACCACGTCAACGTCCTGCGCAACGGAGCCGAGTTTGCCCGGCTCCATTGGCGCAGCGGCGACAATCCCAATATCATGGTCAACAAGGACGCCGAGATCAAAGGCAGCTTCTCCGGGCGGTTCTACGTGCCCGACACGGTCGATCTGCTGTCAGACGAGCTGCAGCCCGTCATGCGGCTGAACGGCGTGGAGACGCCGCTGGGCGTCTTCCAGACGGCCACTCCGAGCCGCGCGACCGACCGATACAACACGGTCGTCCAGATTGAGGCCTATGACCGCTGCTGGCGGCTGCAAAACCAGCGCACGGAGAACATCCTGCACATCGCCGCCGGCACGTCCTACATTACGAAGATCCGACAGATGCTCACGGAGGCCGGGATCGGGCTGGTCATTGCGGCTCCGTCCACAGCCACGCTCCAGACAGACCGCGAGGATTGGGAGATCGGTACGACCTATCTGGCCATCATCAATCAGCTACTGGCCGAGATCAATTATAGCGATGTGTGGTTCGACGGCAGCGGCATCGCGCATTTGGAGCCGTATGAACAGCCCAGCGCCGACCGCATCGATCATGCATATTCCGATACCGACGTCGTCCACGCGCAGCCGATCGGGCCGGATCACAACGACGAGACGGACATTTTCAACGCGCCGAACGTCTTTGTCCGAATCTGCAGCAACCCAGATCTCGACGCCGACATGGTGGCCACGGCGGTCAACGAGTCCCCGACGTCCAGCACATCCACTTTCAAGCGCAAAATGCGCATCGTCGATGTGCAGCGTGTGGACAACATTGCAAGCCAGGATGAGCTTCAGGCCGCCGCAGACCGCGCCCGGAATGAATCCATGTTAGCGGCACGAACCATCACATTTCAGACACTTAATGAGCCGGGGCACGGCGTCGGGGACATCATCTCCATCGACGATCCGGAGCTGTCCGGGATCTACGAGGAGACCGGCTGGTCGCTGACCATGGCCGCCGGCCAGATGATGCAGCACACAGCAAAAAGGACGGTGATTGCATGATGGATCTGTTTGTGGCCACGCTTGAGAGCACGCAGGAATCGCCGCTGCTCTCGCTGGCAACCATAGGCGCGAAGTACACGGACGGCGTCTCGCTGATCTTCCCCGGCCAGACTGAGGCGACGGCCAAGCACTACCGATGCAATCCGGACGTCACCTTCGCTGCGGGCAATCGCGTCCTGATTGCCCGCGTCAGCGGCAGCTATGTGGTGCTGTGCAAGGTCGGCAAGCCAAAGTAAGGAGGTAGCTATGAGCCTAAAAATCATGCAAGGCGACCAGTACGCCATTGCATTTACTGGGACGCAGGACGGCGCACCGCTCGACCTATCCAAGATTGAGATGATCGAGTTCATCGTCGGAAAGCTGCGCAAGGTGTATCCCGGTGAGGTCACGACGGACACAGACGGAAACTTCCTGTTCCCTCTGACGCAGGAGGAAACCTTTCAGTTCAAAAGCGCTTCTCAGGCCGTTCAGATCCGCGTCAAATTCGCTGGCGCGGAGCCGGTTGTCATCGGCACCAGCATTGAGGGCATCCGCGTGAGCGATTCCATCAGTAAGGTGGTGCTGTGATGATCCACTTTGACATCGGCGGGAAGCCGAGCATCCAATTCAGCCTGCCGCCCTTGCGGGTGTCACCCGGCGGCAGTGGAGGCGGCAACGTCTCATCCGCGCAGATCAACACCATTGTGGTTCTCGACCGGGCGGAATATGACGCGCTGGCCGTCAAGGATGCAAAGACACTGTATCTGATTCGGGGGTGACGTAATGATCACAGTCGGAGAAGAGCAGCTCAAGGAGTTGTTTGTCGGTGAGATGGGCATCAAGAATGCCTGCATCGGCGAAGAACCCATCTATACCCGCCCGGGCGGATATTTATACAGCGAAAAGAAAGGGGCATAACCTATGGCAAGTTTTTTCAATCTAATTCTTGATACGCTGGCACCGTCTGGGTTGACATTGAAGCTCAACGGCGGCGCGACGTATGCAACCAGCAACACCGTCACCGCAACAATCACGCTGACGGATGAAACCAAGACCGGATACCAGATGAAGCTCTGGGGCATCAAGGCGGCTGCAACGGAAGCGGACGCATCGTGGGAGACCTTCGCGGCCAGCAAGTCTATCGCCCTGACGGACGGCGATGGACTGAAAACCGTACATATCAAGGTGCGGGATGACGTCGGCAACGAAACGGCCGCAGTCACAGCTTCCATCACGGTCAACACTGCGGTTCCGGTGGTCACGATCACTGGCCCCGACAAGACCAGAATCTCCAAAGTCTCCGGCTTCGACACCTGCGCGTTCTCCTTCACCTGCGACGTGGACTTCGAGGAATACACGGTGCGTGTTGTGCCGAGCACCAGCAGTCTCCACGACGCCGGGACGCAGATCCCGACCACTGGCGGCTCCACAAACACTTCCGGCAGCAAGGGCGGCTACAAGAAGGCCACGGCGATCAATACCACCATCAAGGGCACTGACCTTGCGACGGCATCCTCCGGCGACGGTACGAAGATCATCAAGGTCTTTGTGAAAAACGCCGCCGGGACTTGGAGCGTGGCATAATGGCCGCGCCGGGACTGACGTTCACCATCACGGGGAATAAGATTTCGGCAGTCTCCGGTTTCGATTCCATCACCGTCAAGTTCTCATCGGACATCGCCTACACGGCCTTTGAATGCCGCGCGACGAAAACCGGCGAGGACTGGGGGCGAGGGAAAGGGGCGCTCATTGCGTCCTTTTCCCAGACCCCGGCGGGGACGGAGCGAACCTTTGAGGTCTACGACGATTTTCTCCTGAGCGGTGACGGAGAATATCGAATCTCCCTCTACGCACAGGGCGCGGACGGAAGTTGGAACGATAACTATGGTTTTGTGCCGTCCGGCACGACAAAGACCATGCTGACGGCAGACGGCAAGGAATTTCTCTGCATGAAGGAGTGATTTTATGGCAGACCAGTACAACAGTGCGCACACTGGCGCAGAGATCGATCAGGCGGTGTCTGACGTTCAGAACAACAAGGTCGCATGGGGCACGAAGGAGCTGCCCGCGGTCACTACTGCTGACAATGGAAAATTCCTGCGTGTTGTGTCCGGTGCATGGGCGGCTGTAGAGATTGCAAACGCAAACGGAGGTAGCTTCTGATGGAGTACCTAACAAACACAACTGACCTTACAAAGGTTGCATCAGCTATCCGGGAGAAGGGCGGCACATCTGACCCGCTGGTTTACCCATCCGGCTTTATCTCCGCCATTCAGGCCATTCAGACTGGTACAGAGCTGCAAATCATCGTGTCTGTGAAATCTGGTGCAACTGTTATCGCTACAAAAGGAAGTCTGTCTGTGAGCGGCACAGCCGTCAATGGAACGTGTACGCTGACCGTTCCGGAGGCCGGTACATGGAGCGTCAAGGCTACGCTGGGCGGGCAAACGTCCGATACGAAAAGCGTCACTTTTACGGATCGTTATACAACGTCCCTGACGTTCTTCAGCGCGACGATCACGGTAACGGTCGAATCCGGCGCATCTGTTGTGCTGAAGAAGAACGGCACGACCTTACAGACGAAAACCAGCACAGGGACGGTAGTATTTACCGTAACGGAAACCGGCGCATACACGATCGATGCAACAAAGAACGGGCAGACCGTGAGCGGCTCCGTCAATGTCGTGTCATCCACGACCTCCTATGCGCTGACGCTCTCTTTTGTTTCGGCTGTGCTGAATGATAACGACTGGGCGACCATCAAGACAGTATCTGACAAGGGTGAGGGCGCGAACTATTGGAGCGTTGGAGACAGAAAGGCGGTCACGCTGAACGGCACAGTCGGTGCGTTGACGCTCTCAAACTTCACGACGTATGCGTTCATCATCGGATTTAACCACAATCAAGGGCTAGAGGGCGCAAACCGCATCCATTTTCAGCTTGCAAAGACCGCGCTCTCCGGCGGTACGGACGTTGCCCTCTGCGACAGTTCCTATAGCTCGTACCTTACGACAACCGGCTATTTCTCCATGAACAGCGGCGCAGCAAACTCCGGCGGATGGGCGAGCTCGCAAATGCGTACAAACATTTGCGGGACGAGCCTCTCGAGCTATTCTGGTACGATTATCGCAGTCATTCCGGCAGCACTCCGCGCCGCCCTCAAGTCCGTTACAAAGTATACGGACAACACCGGCGTCGGAAGTACGGCGGCGAGCAACATCACGACTACAACGGATTACTTTTTCCTCTTATCAGAGTTCGAGGTTTTCGGTAGCATTTCGATAGCCAACCCGAATGAGTCGAGCAAACAAGCACAGTACGCCTATTATTCCGCTGGGAACAGTGCAATTAAGTACAAGCACGATGGAACGAGTACCGCCGCTAAGTGGTGGCTCCGTTCCCCGACTGCGAGCTACAGCTACCGTTTCACGGATGTGTTCCCAAGCGGTACAGTCGGTATGGGCAACGCGGACTTTTCGCTCGGCTTCGCACCCGGCTTTTGCGTATGAGGTACGGATATGGACTATATCACATACAAACGCTTCAAGGGAAAATCTATTTCCGGCGAAGTCAACATCCCGTTCGGTACGATTTTGCAGGAGCATGAAAAATTCCTCTATCTGAATGGCAAGCCGATATGCTGTGTGACGAGCGAAAATGGCTGGAACCATTTTCGACCACTGACCGACGAGGGAAAATACCGGCAGGATATGCTAGAAAAGCTATACCGATGGTACGGGAAGCACGGATGCGGTGAGGACTTTGTAGATGAGCTGTGGCCGGGACAGGAAAACGGATATTGGAAGAACCGGTTACGGACGGCCAGCACAGAGCGATTGGAGAAAATCTATCAAGAGAAATTTGGAGGGACGCCATGTATGCAGTAAAACAGGACGGCGCATTTGCCGGGTATGCGGACAGAATTGTACTCATCCGACTGCACAGCAACGGATGCTATGTACCGTGCGAGGAAGATCAGGCAGAAGGATTTTGCGCTAAGATGGCTGTGACGCTGATCGACGAGGACGGGAAGGAATATCAGGCACTTTCTGACACGGTGTTCCGGCTTGCGGGAAAGTTGCTGAAAGGCACAGAGCCGGAGGGCAGCTATGAGGAAATGGGCGCGGCATTGCCACTCACGGATGCAGAGACAGCGGCGAAAATTTTACTTGGGGAGACGGAATGATGACCTACACAGAAAGAGCCAGAGCGCTGCGGCCCTATATCGTCAAGGCTTCGGCCAGCCTGACGGATGCGGACGCCGTGAAGGCAAAGGAGCTGTATGACCGCTGGGCGGCAGGAATGGCCGTGGAGGTCAACGACCGGCTGGTCTATGCGGACAGGCTCTATCGCGTGACACAGGCCCACACGACACAGGAGGGCTGGGAGCCGGACAAAGTCCCGGCGCTGTTTACCATCATCGACGAGACCCACGCGGGCACACAGGACGACCCCATCCCTGCCGCGAAGGGCATGGAGTACACCTACGGACTTTACTACACAGACCCGGAGGACGGAAAGCTCTACCTCTGCGAGAGGACAGGGGAGCAGGCCGGCGGCAAGGTGACGCTGCAGTTTTTGCCCCATGAGCTGGTGGGGCTGTATTTTACCGAAGTATAAAGGAGAAAAGAGATGGATGAGGGGATTCAGGCAAAGATCGTGGAGATCGACCAGCGCTCCAAAAGCAACACGCACCGCATCAACGACCTAGAGGAGGATAACCGGGCGCTGCATCAGCTGGCGACATCGGTGGAGGTGCTGGCGACGAAGCAGGAGACGATTGAGGCCAATGTCAGCGAGATCAAGGATGATGTGAAGAGCCTCAAGGCCATTCCGGGCGGGAAATGGGAGGCGCTGGTCAAGGCGGCCCTCACGGCCATTGTGGGGGCGCTGGTCGGCTTTGCGCTGGCTCATGCGGGGATCGTGTGATGGAGACGTCGAAGAAGCTGCTGATTGGCAGCGCGTCGGCAAGCGCCGTTTGCATTATACTGAATGTGCTCGGCGTGCTGAGTGTGGAGGTCACGTTGGCAGTCATCGGATTTGCGACGGCGATTGGGATGTTTTACCTCTGGAAGGCAAAAAATGAAAATAGAAGTAAATACGCAATCAAGTACATTGAGAGCCTGCCGGAAACGTATACGGCAGAGGAAAAGGCACGTTTTTTGGAGATCGTGCTCAAGGACTGAAAGGAGTAAAAACGATATGAACGAACTGAACGCGTGCCCGTTATGCGGGCATTTTCCAGAACTGAAATATGTCGGAGACAATAAAGATCTCTTGGTGTACCAATGCGCACATTGTGGCTACATTGCCGCGAAAAACCATGAGGCAAAATACACAAAACGCGGTGCTATGAAAATTTGGAACAAAGCGACGAAAAAAGCATAATGAAGGGAGTACATAACATGGACAAAATTATGAAACGGCTTTCGAATCTGCTGAGCGTCAAGAGCCTTGTGACGCTGCTGCTTACGGTGGTGTTTACGGTGCTGGCGCTCCGGGGCGACATCACGGGCAAGGATTTTCTGACGATCTTCCTGATGGTCATCACGTTCTATTTCGGCACGCAGTCGCAGAAAGCGCAGGACGCGATGGACGCGAAGGGTGACGACAATGGCACTGAAAATTAACGATACCATCCGGGCAACGAGAGTGGGCGGCAAGCGTCCGCTCTCGGCCATCCGGGCCATCGTGTTCCACTACACTGCAAACACTGGCCAGCATGCAACGGCGCTCGGCAATGCCCGATACTTTGCCAACGGCAGCGAGGGACGCGCTGCTTCGGCACATTTCGTGGTAGATGAGGGCGATACCGTTTACCAGTGTGTGCCGCTGGACGTGGTGGCGTGGGCCGTGGGCGACGGCAGGAGCGGCAAATTCGGAAAGGTATACGGCAACTACAACACCGTTTCCATCGAGATGGTGAGCCACACGGACGCTTCTGGCAAGTATTACATTCCGGAAGCGACGATGCGCAACGCTGCGCGGCTCTATCAGATGTTGCTGAAGCGGCTGCCGGGCGTGCAGGCCGCAATCCGGCACTATGACATTTCGATGAAACTGTGTCCGCTGCCGCTGATTGACGAAAAGAAATGGGCGGACTTTAAGAAGCTCTTGGAGGAGGTGGACGAAGTGGTAACAAAGGCAAAGATGATCATTGACGGCAAGGAGATCGAGGTCGAACGGATCTTAAAGGACGGCACGAATTACATCAAAATTCGCGATATTGCAAAGGCGCTCGATCTGGATGTGTCGAATAAGGGGAATATCCCGATTCTGAATCACAAAGGAGGCTAAACGATGCGGCGCGGCTGGCCAGACTTGCCGCGCAGCGAGTGGGAGCGTTTGATCTCTGAATGGATTCTAAAAGATTCGTACCGAGACATCATGCGGCGATACCTCTGCGACGGATGGACGCAGGAACGGATCGCAGAGCATGAGGGACTTTCCCTCAACGGTACAAAAAACATCATCAAGCGGTGCACGGACGCACTTTCCGCGCACATGTAAACAGGCAGACACGGCATGCGCTGTGTCTGCCTCTTTTTTGTGCCTTTTTTGGCCTTTTTCTGGCCCGAACGTTGGCTGTTTTGTGACGGACTTTTCCATCATACTGAACGTAGGAACTGGCCAGTTCACTACATTTTTCGGAGGGAATTTTATGGAATACGCAAGCAACGGCAAGGGGAATCTCGGCGTTACGCTCGGCGCGATCGGCACGGGCCTCGGCGTGTTTGGCGGCGGGCTGAGCAATCTGTTCGGCGGCTGGGGCGCGAATCCGGCTGCAGCGGCGATGGCTGCAAGCAACAGCGACAACCATCTCGTAAGCCGCTATGAGGCGTCTCAGGCGGCACGAATCGCAGAGCTGGAAACGGAAGTAAAGCTCCGCGATGCGAACACGTACACGGATCAGAAGATGCTCGAAATGTACAAGTACACGGATGGGCGACTTCGCAGCATCGAAGAGCAGCTGTGCCAGCAGCGTGTCGTCAACGCGCAGACCGTGGCGAACCTGTCCTGTATGCAGAACGAGCTGGCTACGCTGTCGGGTCTGACCAAGACGGTGATCCCCATCAACAACGTCTGCCCGGAACCGATGCAGCGTTATAACAGCTGGACGGCTCCGACCACGACCACCACGACGACTTAAGCAAAAAGGGGCGGCTATTGCCGCCCCACCTTAAAATGGAGGTAAACCAATATGGTGACAATAGATCAGGCCATGCGCGGAATTTTGCGTTTTTTTGATACGGTAGCATCTCCACATATGGACGAGGTGCGGTCGTTCGTGGCAGGCGTTGGGCTGTCTTTGCTGGCAGACGGCAGCAAAGAGCAACTGCTTGTGCTGAAAGATAACCCTTGGATCAAAGCGATGCGGATTATGGATGAGCACGGAGATGTTGATATTGACAGACTCTATAATAAGGCAAGGCCACGGCTCGATGGGCGAAAACTCCCGATAAAGATTCCGTTTATCGGCAAGCTAACTTTTGCTGCGGACGACCTCGACAGTCTATACAAATACATTCAGGAGGCGTAAAATGAAGCATTATATCGAAGAACTGAAACGGCAGCTGCATGAGATCATGGAGCGTCCGGTGACGCTGGGGCGCGCGGAAGAAGTTATGGTGTACGCGGACGCCATCTGTGCGCTGCGCCGCATGGACGGGCACGACGAGGCCGAAGGCTTTACCGAGGAAGACGCAAAGGCATGGACGGCCAAGATGGAAAACGAAGACGGCACGACCGGCCCGCACTGGACGATGGGCCAGACGGACGCGGTTGCCAACGTCGCTGGCGTCCATGAGAAGTCCTGCGTCTGGTGGACGGCGATGAACATGATGTACTCGGACTATTACGGCGTAGCTGCCAAGTACGGCCTAGACCGGCCGGAGTTCTATGCCGATCTGGCCAAGGCATTTTTGGACGATAAGGACGCCGGAGGCCCTGAGCAGAAGATCGCAGCGTATTATCACGGGATTGCGAAAGTCTGAACACAATTAGAACACAGTTATCACAGTTGCCATTGATTTTCAACGGTTTTTTTAGAGTTCGAATCTCTCCTACTCCGCCAAAAGCGTCTCGGAAGTTTCCAAACTTCTGAGACGCTTTTTCTATATTTATGCTGATGAAGCGGATAAATTGTACACATATTTACGAAAATCAAAACAATCTGCAAAAAATCGAAGTTAGCAAATACTAGCAAAGAATAGCACGAAAATACACAGGTTTGAACACAGTTTGAACACAGTAAAAGATCACAGTTTCCCCTCCAGCTGTGTGCCTATGCTGTCCACCTTATCCTCGAAAATATCGGTGTAAATATCCATCGTTGTTGACAGCTGCGCGTGGCCGAGAAACTCCTGGATCATTTTTATGTCGAGTCCTGCATCGTAGAGGGCGGAGGCATATCCGTGGCGCACCTCATGCAGCGTGGCCGTAACACCTGTGCGCTTTTGATATTCTTCGTAGCGGTCCTGCACCTTCCAGTCCGGCAGCGGCTTCGCGCCGGCGTCATCGGAAAAAATGTAGCCGTGCTTCCGATCCGGCAGGACTGCGGCCAGCGCGTCCAAGAGCGGAAGATCCCGGATGCCTGCCTCCGTTTTGGGGTCTTTGGTATGCGGCGTGGTGCTGATGTCATAGACATTCCGCCGGACATAGATGCGCTTTTTCTTGCGGTCGATGTCCTCATAGCGCAGGCCGCGAACCTCTCCGCGCCGGAGGCCAGTGTAATAGACCACGAACGGAAACAGGCCGAATTTATCATTGACGCTGTCCTTGATGAGCTGGATCTGCGCACGGCTGGGAGCGTGGCGCTTTTTCTGCGGCAGATTTTTGGGGAGCAGCACAGCTTCTGCCGGGTTGTACTCGATGTAGCCCTCGCGCTGGGCCTTGTTGAGAATCTGGCGGATGATCTGCCGCTGCGTGGCAACGGTCTTTTTCGCGCGCGTCTTGGCAAACTGATTGACGTAGTTTTCCACGTCCTTCGCCTTGACTGATGCAACGTCCATCTCGCCAAACTCCGCAATAGCGCGGTTGTATGCGGGGGTATAATTTTTCAGGCTGTTCGGCGCGAGCGTCGGCTCGATCTCGTTCCACCACTTTTCCGCCACGGCCTTAAAGCTCACCGTCTTCCCAGCGAAAAGATCGTCCTTGTATGCCTTGACCTTGTTCCACACCTCGCGGTCAGTCTTGCCCCGGAATGCCTTGCGCTTGCCGTTGATCTTGATGATTGTCTCGTGCAGGCCATCCGGGCGCACATAGTATTTCGGGATCGCCACGTTCTCCCCTCCCTATATGGTAAATGGGTGCTGCATCAGCGCCGCGAGCTGATCGCGAATCCAACCGACGTTCGGATTCAGTACGTCATAGAGCAGGGCGATCAGCGCGAGGAAAACCATAACCAGCAGCACCGCCGTCACAAAGCGGTGCATTCTCATCGACTTTTTGCAGGTCGCAAGGTGCGCGTTCAGCCCATCCATGCCATCATGCAGCGCCCTGTTTTCGGCTTCCAGCGCATGGAGCTGTTCCAGCAGCGCCGCGTCAGGCTGCGGCGTCTCCGGCGTCAGGCCGATGCAGGCATCGACCGACACGCCGAGTTCTTTGCAGATCGCAAGCACGGTTTCGGCGGAAGCGTTCGGTGCTTCTCCGCGCAGGAACTGCGCAACCGTTGTGGTCGATTTTCCGATCTTTTCCGCTAAGTCCTGATTGGTCATCCGCGGGATTGTGTTCTCCTTCTTTTCTCGACAAATTTCGTACAATTCCTGCATCCAAAACCAGATTCCTTTCCCGAAAAGTGTAATTCTGTGTTCAAATAACAAGGCTTCTTTCTCGACAAGGCTGCCCAAAACGTGGTAGGCTAGTCCTGCAAGCAGCTCCCACACGCTTGCAGCGGCCAAAAAGCCCCGCCGTCGATGGGATGATCGACGACGGGGCAATCCCATCACAACTGTATAGTCCACTCGCCCACTGCCTTAACAACAAGGAGCACTGGCGATCCAGAAATCATGACCGTTCCATCATAAGACTCTGTTGTATTTACGAGCAAGTCATTATTGACACCGTATGTCCATACTGCGAAATGATGCTCACTGGAATTTCCAGTTATATGCGCGGTTGTTCCGTGACTCTTAATCAATAGAACAGCATCGCCATATCCGGAATAATTACTATCTGCACTAATACTGCCTGTGTCATAAATGGATCGCAGTTCGATTTTCCAACTGCCACTAGCCTTTACCTCGATCGTCGAAACATCGTAGCTTGGATCTATCGTAAATCCGCTATACGGATCAGTTGTATTAACCAAAAGTTCTCCATACTCGCCAGCCGAATTGTATGTAGTCACCGCAAAATGTTCTGAGCTGCTATTTCCAGTGATATAAAACGCAAATGGATAAGATGGCGTGTTGATTGACAGAACATCATCCCCATAGCCATCAAACGTTTGCGGAGCCGGGATATCGACCGGAATCCTCACTTCACCTTGAGACTGTCGAGCGTTTTGATCAGTTTCTGCTTGAATAGATGGCGCATTGAGCGGTATTTCCGAAACATTCGGTTTGGTATTTAGCTGCACTGCTCCAATTATACTGCCAACGATTGGAACCAACGCAAGAACGGCGATTACCAAAAACAGCGGTATTTGATAAAGCTTCCTGGCTGATACTGTCTTGCACCATTTTGCTGTTCGGACAACACCTATCAGCGGCAAAACGATCCCCAGCAAGTATATGCGAAATATCAGCATAACCAAGCCAACAACAATCAAGACTACGGACGAAGATACCTTTTTCGCACTGCTGCTGTCATTTGTGCTCATACATCAATCCTCCAATAAAGCTATTCTGGGAAACTGCTGATTTGTGCGATATAATATACATGACCGTTGGGCAAAGGAAAATGAAAAAGAAAGGAACGCTTTGGTATGACTGAACTGCTGAAAGAATTGATGTCGCTGACACCAGAAGGAATTAGCCGTCTTGCCGGGTATATCGCTGCCTTAAAAACGCGAGATAAGACCGAGCCTCAGCCTGAGCGTCGGGCGGAAGTTCCATAAACTCTTTCGCAACTTTATAGACCTCATCGGGTACTCCGGTGGGGTTTTCTTTTTTTATATCGCCATCTTCAATTAAATAATCAACGGTGACGTCGAAATAGTCGGCGATCATCTTCCAGATTTTCATTCCCGGATCATACTTCCCGGTTTCATATCCCGATATCGCCGCTTGCGACAGATTAAGTGCTTCAGCGAGTTCCTTTTGGTTAAGTCCCTTGCTCAGCCGCACTTGTTTAAGACGATTCACTGGCCTCACCTCGTTTATATTATATCAGCCAATTTTATTTTTCCTACGAAATATAAAGAAAATTTATAAAATTTGATTTTTGCTATTGACATATCAAGATACTTGATATATAATCCAGAATATCAACAACGCTTATATTTTACAAGAAACGGAGTGATTAAAATTAACGGCATCAAATGCAAACGAGTCGAAGCAGGTTTGTCTCAGAAACAACTCGCCGACATCATGGGTGTAACACAGGCGGCAATTGCCAATTGGGAAACCGGCGGCGTGTATCCTCGCGCCTCGCAGCTCCCGGCGCTGGCCGAGGCGCTGAACTGCACCATCGACGATCTTTACAACGGCGGGAAGGAGGCGGACGGATGACGGACGCAAGATTACGGCGCAAGGTCATGAGTCTAGAGCGGCAGGTCGCCGAACTGACGGAGCGGCTGAACGCGCAGCGCGGGCCTTGCAGGGTGAACATCTCCGCCAGTTCGGTTGACCTCGACGAAATCATTCAGGTTGTTGCTCGAAATAATCCGCGAGCCACTGATGATAGGCCGCCAGATACCCCAGCGCCATAACATTTGCGGCATGGAGTGTGTCCTCCGCAATCGAGGACGCAAACGCCGAAACGTTCTCAGGTGACATTTGGTCGATCTGATACAGATGCTTAATTGATGCAAGTTTTTTCAGGTCTGGTTCAGTTGCCCTGAGATACGCTTGAAATTCTGCAAAGTCTGGAAAAGTCATTGTTTTTCACCTCCTGCACCTAACGGTAACACGAGTGGTGGAAAACATCAAGAAGGAGAAGAACATGAACGAGCGAGAGAAAGAGGAACGTCAATACCATGTCGGCGTGGCGATCAAGCTGGTTTTGCTGGCGCTTGCGCTGCTTGGGTGGATCATTGAGCTGAAAAAGCTCGGTGCATTTTGAGAAAGGAGACAGCTATGCGAGAAACCGAAGGCTTCCGGCCACAGTTGGAGCTGCTGGTCGAAATGTTCCCGGCGCGAGCCGCGATCACCGTCAACGAGTGTCAGGCAGCGCTTGGGCTGGACCGGCGGACGCTTCTGGCTGACCGGGCATTTCCGGCCAAGAAGATCGGCGGGAAATACAGCGTGTCGCTGACCGAACTGGCCAGATGGATGACAAAAAAATAGCGGATCATTTGGTCACTGATATTATCCCACCAAAGGAGTGAGAAATCCATGCAGGAAGAATACATCAATATCTGCGCCGCGTGTCGGAAACGTGCACAATTGACGCAGGAGCATTGGGCGGAGGTGCTGCGCGTGTCGGTAGAGACGGTCAAGGCCTGGGAGGGCAACCGCCGCATCCCGGACAATTATCACGTTTGTCTGATGGTCACCGCCTGCGGCGACACTTGGTTCGCATACAAGCACCTGCTGCAGACGTCAGACAGCCTGAACGTGCTGCCGGATACAAAGCGTCAGCCGCTGCCGCTGGCCGTGATCCAGCTGGTCAACCGCATCATCGGCTTTGCCGACCGGAACCGCGACAAGGAGCTGCTGCGCATCGCCGAGGACGGCGTGATCGACACCGCCGAGCGGCCGGCCTACGACCAGATCGTGAACGAGCTGAACGATATCATCGCGGCGGCCTACACGCTGCGCTATGCGGAGGATTCGGAATGAAAAGGGCAGAAAAAAAGAGCCGCCCGGCTGCTGCGAACAACCGAGCGACTGCGTATCCCGTGAACGAGACACTTGAAAGCATCTTCAGTATATCATCAGAATGTTTGTTTTGCAAGGGGGTGAATCGATTTTGAGCGAAGATTTTCGCGCCTTCTGGTCGGTCATCCCGGCCACGGTGCTGGATGATATGTCCATCCCGGCCAATGCGAAGATTCTCTATGGGGTACTGTCGTCGCTGATGCGGCGCGAGGGCTACTGCTGGCCCAGCAATGCGCAGCTCGCCGAGGCGATGCACTGCTCCGAGGACGTGGTCAAACGATGGGTGTCGGCGCTGGCCGAGGCCGGACACATCCGCGTCCGCATCGAGCCGAACCGCAAGGTCGGCGGCAAGATCCGCTATATCTCGCCAGTGCTGGCAGAGCCGTCCATCACGCCCTCGCAGAATGGGTACGGGGACGAATGTCCCGGTACGTACGGGGATAAACTTCCCCGGGTAGGGGGACAAACTTCCCCGTCTATATATAAGGATGGATATAAAAAAGAGAATAAAAAGAAAAAGGAAAAAGAAAAGCCGCAATCGGCTGACGCCGTTGCGTCCGCGCTCCTGTATAAATGCGAGGTGAACGGTCAGCCGCTGGTGGATGCCATGCAGCGGTTTTTGCAGATGCGCGTTGAGATCAAAAAGCCGGTCAAGTCCATGCAGGCTGCTGCCATGCTTTGGAACAAGCTCGTCAAGCTGTCTGCCGGAGACCCGGCGTACATGGTGGCCATGCTGGATAAGGCGACTGAGCGGCAATGGCTGAGTCTGTTCCCGCTGAAGGATGACGAGCTGCCGCAGCGCAGACAGACCGTCTCCGCCGACAATGCCAGGCGCGTGGATCTCAGCGGCGTGGAGTTTGTGTGATGGCCGGCAAACAAGACGCGCTGATCAGCGCACAGACCTCCGTCCTCGGCTCGATGATCATCGATTCGCGCTGCGTCCCTGTCGTGATGGAGACGATCAAGGAGGACTATTTCACGGTCGGCCAGTATCGGACGATCTTCAATGCGATCCGTGCGCTGGCTGGCGAGGGACGTCCGATCGATGCCGTGACGGTGCTCGACCGGGCTGGAAAAGCCTACGCCGACCTGATCGGCCAGATCATCACGGTCACGCCGACCGCCGCCAATGTCCGCGAGTATTGCCGTATCCTGCGGAGCGAGGCCCGCTTGCAGCTGCTCAAGGACGCAGCCGGCGCAATGCTCGACGCGGAGGACGAAGACGAGATCCGCACGGCGCTGGATCAGGTCAACCGCATCATGGTCGACAAGCCTGGCATCCGAGCCATGAATATGGCGCAGGCCCTGGAAGATTTCTACCGGCGGCACGATCCATCCGTCAAGCCGGACTTCCTGCCATGGAAGTTTGCCAAACTCAACAAATACCTCCGGACGGAGCCGGGGGACCTCATCTACATCGGCGGCTATCCCTCGGACGGCAAGACCACGCTGGCTCTGCACACGGCCCGAGAGCAGGCAAAAACCAAAAAGGTCGGGTTCTTCAGCTATGAAACAAACTGCGGGAAGCTGGCAGATGCGATGGTCTGCGCTGCCGCGCAGATCGGCCTGCCAACCATCCAACTCAACAAACTCGGCGAAAACGAGTGGGACGAACTGGCCTACATTTCCACAGATTTCACGGGCCGTAATCTCGACATCATCGAGGCTGCCGGCATGACGGTCACGGACATCCGCCTCTACACGATGGCGCACCACTACGACGTGATCTACATCGACTATGTCCAGCTCATCCCGGCCAGCGGAAAAAGCCGATGGGAACAGGAGGATTTCCAACGAGTCAGCGCGAACAGCCGCGCGCTCAAGCTCTTCGGCCTCCAGTGCGGTGTGACGATCGTGGCCCTCAGCCAGATGACGAGGCCGCAGCGCAATAAGGACGGCATGATCCCGCCGCCGACAATGTCCAGCCTCCGCAGCACCGGACAGATTGAGCAGGATGCGGACGCCGTCCTGCTGATGTTCCGCGAGGATCAAAAGGCAAAGGATGCCGACCGCATCATCACCTTCGGCAAGATCAAGACCGGCGCGGCAGGCGGCTCTTTCAAGCTCCACTTTGACGGCGAAATGCAGACGTTCAGCGACAAGCCGAACGAGCGCAAGCAGCGCCGCGAGGAAGTGCAGCAGCAGACAAAAATGCAGGAATTCCGGGAACTCCCAAAAAGCGAACCGCTACCGGATGATTTCCCGTTTGAACGAAAGGAAGAAAACACATGAAAGCAATCGCAATTCTGAATCTGAAAGGCGGTGTCGGAAAGACCGTCACTGCCGTCAACATGGCCCACATCCTGGCCGCCGATCACAAACAGCGTGTGCTTCTGGTTGACTGCGACAGCCAGTGCAACGCGACGGAGTTCTTCGGTGTGCGGCCCGGCATGGGAACGGTCACGCTGGCCGACATTCTGCGCGGCGACTTCGAGCCGTACGTCTCGGAGCTGGTCACTGGCACGGATTATCCCGGCGTCGACGTGATCCCCGGCTCTGATGAGCTGATGGACATGGATATGTCCCAAATCACGAGTCAGCGCGTCAACGGCCGTGTCCTCGCGGATCTGTGCTGCACGATCGGTGAGGATGACGAGTACGACTACGTCCTGTTCGACTGCCCGCCGGCCTTTAATGCAGCGAGCGCCGCGGCGCTCCTGGCTGCGGATGAGGTCATCATCCCGATCAAGCTCGACGCCTTTTCCATCCGAGGGCTGGCCAATGTCAGCCGCCAGATCGACAATATGCAGCGCATCAATCCCAAGATCCGCGTTGCCGGGGCGCTCATCACCATGTGGCGCAACGTACCCGTCGTGCTGGAGGCCGAGGGCAGTCTCCGCGACTGCGGCCTGCTGCCGGTATTTCAGACGGTCATTCGCCGCACCGACAAGGTCGACGAGATGACCTTCGAGCGCAAGCCCATCGCCATCTATTCCCCGCGCAGCGCCGCCGGCTATGATTACCGTAGCTTTGTGCAGGAGTACTTGGAGCCGCCCGTCACAATGGACGATATGCTGAGAGGAGGCGTTGACCGTGCCGTTTGATGTGAGCCGTATTTTGCAGGACGCCGCACCTGCAACGAAAGATATGCCGCTGCCGGGAACAGGGCCGCGGACGGCAGAGACCATCGGCAGCGAGATCCGCTATCTGTCCCATCAGGCCAAGTGCATGACGGTCTGGTTCGGTGTGGAGATCGGCAAGCGCCTTGCCGAGGCGAAGGCCATGGTCGGACACGGCGGCTGGCTGGATTTCCTGAAAAATGAAACGGAGTTTTCAAAATCTTCCGCTGCGAGATTTATGCAGATTGCCAAGGAATATGGAAACAATTCAAATTTCCCAACGTTGGGAAATTTGAGCGTGTCGAACGCTTTACAGCTGCTCGCGGTGCCCGCCGAAGAGCGCGAAGAGTTCGCCGAGGCGGTCGATGCGGAGAATCTTTCCGCCCGCGAGCTGGAACAGGCTATCCGGGAGCGCGACGAGGCACGGAAGCAGCTGGAGGCCGAGCGTGCGGCCAGTGAGGGCACGGCGCTGAAGCTGGCCGACATCACCTCCGCCCTCGATGCAGAAAAAGAAAAGACGGCAGCGCTCAGGGAGCGCACCGACGCGCAGGCCGCGAAGATCACGGAACTGGAAAACCGGCCGGTCGAGGTCGCCGTGCAGGCGGCAGACCCGGCGGAGATCGAAAAGGCTGTTGCGGATGCGCTGGCCGATGCGGAGAAAAAGCACCAGGCCGACGTCGCTGCGCTGGAAAAGCGCCGCAGGGAGGCCGAGAAGAAGCAGGCGGAGCTTCAGGCCGAGGCTGCAAAGGCTATGGCTGATCTGAAAAACAGCACGGGCCGCGCAGACGAACTGACGCACCGCGTCGAGACGCTGCAGGCCGAGCTTGATGCCGCAAAGGCAAACGCCGAGAAGCTTCAGAAGGCAGGGGCGATCCAATCGGACGCGGACATTGCCGTCTTTCAGAGCTTCTTTCAGGCGGTGCAGGAAAACTTCAACCGCGCCTGCGGCCTGATGCAGAAGGTCAAGACTCGCGACGCGGAGAAGGCCGCGAAGCTGGCCCGGTTCAGCCGGGACGCGCTGGCCAAGATGTCGGCGCTGGTCGAAAAGGAGGCGTGACGGATGGATGTGTTTGATAAGATCCGCGCGCAGCAGCCGGAGCAGCGCACGCCGGTCTGGATGGTCGGCGAACAGCTGGCCGACATCATCCGGCACGACCCCGCAGCGCAGGAGATCGTCAGCCGCGACCTCGACGCGAAGGGCATGGGACTTGCGGACTGCGAAAAGAAGATCAAGGCCTTCGCCGACCAGCACAAGACCGGGAATTTCGCATGCGTCATTCCGGCTGAAGCGGAAAAGATCATCCGCGAGTTTTACGGCATCGCCGAGCTTGGCGCGGCGTCCTCCGAGGATGGCGTCGTGCTGAACCTCGAAGATTACTTCTGAGGAGGCGCGGCATGGATATTTTGGAGGATCTGGTGAGCCGGCTTCCCACGAAACCACGCGACGGGATGCTTCAGGCTGTGGTATCAGACTACATCGACAGCGACCTTGGCGGTGAGCTGCTGATCTACGCCCGCGAATCGTATTACCCGGATGAGGATGCTCCTCAATGGTGGTTCGACGAACCCGCGCGGGGCCGCTGGGGTGCAAGATGCACTTGCACGGCCTGTCGCGAGGACTTCTGGGCCGGATGGATCAAGGGCGGCGGCGTGGCGATGGTCGTCGGAGACGACGGCAGCGCGTGGCCGGGCATCCCGGATAAAGAAAGCGCGGATGTGGTCGGCTGGACAGACGAAAACGACGATCTTTACTGCCCGCGGTGCGGCACCTCCGTGCATCCGGTGCATCGGAAGAAACTGCGCAACTGCCGCACCTATCAGCTGATGGCCGGCAGCATCGAGCGCGTCGGCGATCTCGCGGTCGCCATGAGCTGGATCGTGTCCCGGCGCGTCGACGAGTTCGGCGTGTGGGACATGGGCGTCCAGCCATTCGGCGCGATGGTGCTGCTGCCCAATGGCCGCATGAAGCGGTACATGCACGAGACGGTCAACGCCTACGGCGGCATGAACAGCCTGCCGGACTGGCGGCCGGTCAATAGCCGGGATGACCCGTATCAGATCAAGTATTACAGTCACGAGGCTACAAACTCGCGTAAATTCGGCGTCGCGATGTGGAAAGACCTGCCGGAACTGGCCGGATCGACCGCCGAAAAAACGGGGCTGGCCGAATACATCCGTGCCGGCGGCGAGTGGCCGGTCGTGTATCTGGCACTCTGGCTGAAGCGCCCGGCGGTCGAGAATCTGATGAAATGCGGCATGGCCCGCATGATCGTCGGGCGGATCGACGACTGCGTCAACTGGGCCGCGAACTACGGGTTCCGCAAGACGACCGTGGAGGTCGGAGACCTTGCGGACTGGGCCTATAAGAAACCCCGAGATATGCTGCACTTTACGAAAGAAGAGGTCGCCGCCTGCGGCGGATGGCGCTGGACGGCAGACATCTCCGCGCTCTGGATGGAGGGCGTCAACTTCGGCCTCTGGGGCACCGGGTGTGCGGGCGAGTTTGACCGGCTGCTCAAGAAGTTCGGGACGGAGAACATCAGTCGCTATGTGGGCGAGGTCACGGACGGATATGATTTCGAACCGCTGCCGAAGTGGGAGGCATACCTCGAAAAGCAGCTCGAAAAGCACGGTCTTCCGCTCCGGAATGGTTTCGGCCTACTGATCGACTATCGCAAGGAGCTTGCCGAGCAGGTGGACGCTCCGGGGGCGGAGGAACTGTGGCCGCGCGACCTGCGCGCCGCGCATGACCGGATCTTCGCCGCGAAAATACAGCGGGAGGACAAAGACAGCATCGCGAACTTCCTCGCGGTCGCAAAGAAGTGGGCGGCGCTGGAATGGTCGGACGGAGAGATCTGCATCCGTCTTCCGCGCTGCAACGGCGATCTGGTGCGCGAGGGACACGTCCTGCATCACTGCGTCGGCGGCTACGGCAAGCAGCACCTGACCGGCAATCTGATTTTGTTTGTGCGCCATGCACGCCGGCCGGAACGGAGCTGGTTCACCCTCAACATCAGTGTCACAAAAGACAAGCCGACGCGAATTCAGCTCCACGGTTACGGCAACGAGTGGGCGCACGGCGAGCGCCTGAACATTCCGCAGCGGGTGCTTGATTTCGTGGACCGCTGGGAGGCGGAGATCCTGCTACCGGTTTTCCGGCAGGTCAGGGCGGCGGAGCTGGCCGCGAAACCGGCCAGACGGAAGCGGGGTGCGGCATGATGGCAAAAAAGAAACGGCGGGCACTCCCGCCGCCATCTCCTGGGACGGAATGTTATAACCTGTTGTGCCCGTATCGCCACAACAGCACGCAGGCGGTTTACAGTTGTACGATGGTACGCCTCTGCGCGGCACGGAAGCTGGAAAGGAGCAGAAAGCATGGAGATGAACCCTAAAGAACTGGTCAAGGTGCTATTGTATTGCGGGAATGGAGGAGACTGCGACTCATGCTGTCATCCGTATCATGGCGAACATGGCGAATTTGAGTGGCGCTGTCTGGGACCCCTGCTGCTGCGGGCTGCGACACAGATCGAGCGCGACCAGAAGGAGATTGAAGCGCTGAAAGCGAAGGTGGAACAGTATCTGGCGCTCATTCCGTCGTGGGTGATTCCGATGACACCAAAGGAGGACTGAGGATGGAACGACTGACCTTTGAGGGAAACTTCTGCGATATTGCGCGGTGCGGGTATCCAACGTGCCCATACAAGGATGGTTGCAGCCAGAAACAGGTATGGGAGAGGCTGAAACAGTATGAGGACAGCAAGCTATCCCCGGAGGATGCGGCAAATCTGCACGCAATTTTGAGACTGGGCGACGGCATGACGCTGATGCGCCTGCGGGAGCTGGCTGTGGCAGATCAGGAGGGGAACGTGATCGTCCTGCCATGCAAGGTGGGTCATCGGGTGTTTGCCCTGCTGGACACGGATAAGCATATAAGCGAGTGCGAGGTAACTCAGATCGGCCTTGGTAATGAGATCGGATTTGTTGGCCTTGAGCCAATAGGCGCCAGAGGGAGGGAGTATGGCGTATCGCTAAAAGGATTTGGCAAAACCGTATTCCTGACGCGCGAAGAAGCTGAAAAGGCGCTGGCGGAAATGGAGGAATGATGATGCATCGACTGACAACTGATAACCCAACTGACAACATTGAAGCCTCACTGAATCTATTTTACGTCCGCGACGGTGATGCCTTCATTCGAGGAGGCGGAGATGCCCCGGACTATGCAGATATTTCGGTGACTGATTTCATACGCAAGACCGCAAGGGCGCTTTGCCCGGATATGCTTTTGCCAGAATCGGCGGAAGAAATCAGTTTTGCAATGGCTGAGTATTTGTTTGATGGGTATGAAGAACCAAGTGGTTTGATCGCGCTGCTCTATACTGCTGCATGGTCGTATGCGGAGCTGCGCGAGCGGCTGAAAGCCTATGAGGACACAGGGTTAAGCCCTGAAAAGGTTTCTTGGATGAAAGAAGTCGTCGAAGCAGCTTTTGACAATGACACATCCAGAATTGAGCGAGCACACAACCTGCATGTGGCTGACAAAGAGGGGCGCGTGGTGGTGCTGCCGTGCAAGGTGGGGGATACAGTTTATTTCGTCAACGCCAAGCAGATTCTCGAATTTGCAGTGGTAGGGTACGCGGTGGATGAAACAGGTATCTCATGGGTTTACAGTGAGCACGTCGATAAAACAGGGCATACGAATGAGCGCACATTTAGCCCAGATAGAATCAGCAAGACCACATTTTTGACCCGCGAGGAGGCGGAAAAGGCGCTGGCGGAAATGGAGGGCAAATGATGGTAAAAAGAATCTGCGACCGATGCGGAGCCGAAATAAGCCCTACAAGTTCGGCAACGTATGTAAACGTAAGGGGCGCATATCGCGAAAACACGGGAGACGTCGAGCTTTGCTGTTCATGCGGGATGCGCATTCGTGAATGGCTAAAACCGATCGAGGAGGGCAAGAAGGATGGCTGACGAATATATCCTGAGAAGCATTGCAATTGCGAAGCTGACAGCACTGGAAGTTACTAACCCATTTGCCACGATTGCCGATGCAAAGCGGGTGCTTGCGGATATGGATGCTGCCGACGTTGTGAAGGTGGTGCATGGGAAGTGGCTGCTGGATAGGTGGCCGAGCTGGCCGCACCGCGAGTGCAGCCGGTGCAAGATAATGTTCCCAAGAACGAAGGAAGTCCCAGACCAGTATTGGCAGTATTGCCCCAACTGCATCGCGCAAATGGATGGAGGGAACGAAGGTGAATGAAAGCGCCGCTGACTGGGGCCTTGTTTTCGATACGCTGCTGCTGATAGCGTTTCTTCAGTCGGATGCGGAAACGCCGGAAGCTGCGGCGGAGAAATTCGCGAAGAAACTCCTTTATATTCCGGAGAATGTAGACCTTTTCGCGGAAACGCCGGAAGAACGGCGCGCACGGAGTGACAAGTGGTATGCTCAAGAATGGGAGAAAATTAAGCAAGAAATTGAGGAAATGAAAATATCGGAAGATACCACGCGACCGGAAAATCCAGCATTGGGATGATGCCGGGAATCTTGGGGGGCGTTTTAATGGATGGAGGAAATGAAAATGATCCTTGATATTTTGAATCTGCTGGCGCTGATCGAGTGGATCGCGCTGGGCGTTGTTGTTTGGTTTAAGGCGCGGAGCCTGTATCGCCGCTCGAAAGCGGTGCTGGACGCGCTGCAATCGGAAGAAACGGAGGTTTATGAAGATGACGCGGAAGAGATGCTGTAAATTGCTGATGGCCTGCGGAGCCACCAGGAACGAAGCAACCCAAGCTATGCGCTTTGCGCACAAAGTGTACAATTTCACAAACTACGAATGTCTCTGCCTCGCATTGAAGCCGCTGCTGTACTTGCAAATCCTTCGCAACCGACCTAGCGTTCCCGGCACAGTGCTTAAAGCATTTGGTATCAATCCGGATGAACTATAAATGATTTGGACTTTTGCCCGCGCGGGATGCCATTGCCGTGGCGGGGAGGATCAGCCGGATGATATAGCCAGCCCGGATCTCCGGGCTGGCACACAAAGAAAGGGATGATAACATCAGTCGAGTGATAGAGCTTCAGGCCGGGACGCGGTTCCGAGCCATTGAGCTGGCCGCGGCTCCGCAGCAAAAGCGGACACGGGCGTCGCGGCAATTTGAGACGAGCCTTGTACGGGAGGCCGTTAACATCAAGACCGCCTGCATGCGGTTGGAATTTCTGCTTTACGCGAACTTTGCACTGGATGATTGGTTCGTGACGTTGACCTATGACGAGGATTTTCTTCCACCGAACTATGAGACGGCCCGAAAGAATCAGCCGGCCTACTTCCGCAGGCTGCGGCAGGCGCGCCGGGCGGAGGATCTCCCGTTTGATTATGTGTACGTCATGGAGGGTCTGCACGGAGACCATCGCATCCATCACCACTTCGTGACCAAGCGCGCGCCGGGCAACGACATCGCCCTATTCCGTGAACTGTGGGGCAAGGGCTTTGTCGATGTGCAGACCATTGAGGAGTTCGGCGGCTATCGAGCCGTCGCGCAGTACATGACCAAGGAGCCGCGCAAGACCGGCAAACTCCGGGTTGGCGCTCGGATGTGGACGCCAAGTATCGGGCTGGTACAGCCGGCGCGGCACGACATCGAGCTTGCCCCGGGCGAGCACTACTCGCCGCCGCCGGGCGCTTCGGCCTTCGAAGGTGGAAAGTTTCCGGAACGTATCGAGAACTGTTACGGAACCTTTGTGACCTACGATTTCGAAATCCCGGCTTTGCAAACTTAATATCTATATTTTTGACTTGAAACAATATATAAATACTGGGAAGGAGCGACAAAAGGACTTGCAATCTGAGAAACGGCGTGATATACTGTTAGTGTCAGCAGACGGGAAGTTGATTTGCCCGTTGTGCGGGCGGCCGACGCAGCAGCGTGTGCGGCCGACGACCGTGCTGACAGACTTCCCGCTGTACTGCAAACTGTGCAAGCGAGAGTCGATCGTGAATATGAGCCAGAGCCAAAACCATCGAGTTAGTGCCAGCGCCAAATGATTTGACCGTGAAAACGGAGAATCGTTTGGCGCTTTTGTTTTGCACCCGAGGTGATAGCCGGATGGCATGAGCGCCATGATCTCCGTCGTGAGGTCATGGCGCTTTTTGTTTGTCCATGGATTACAAAAGCAAACGCTGGCTGCACTTGCGCGACGCGGTGCTCCGGCGTGACAAATACCGATGCCGAGAGGCCGCAAGGTTCGGCAGGAACGAGCTGGCGACCGTTGCCCATCACGTCTACCCGGTGGAAGATTTCCCCGGCTGGCAATGGTGCGGCTGGAATCTGATCGCTGTGAGTCAGGCAGCGCACAACAGCTTCCACGACCGTGTGACCGGCAAGCTGACCGATCGCGGCCTCGCGTGGCAGCGGCGAGTGATCCCCCCTCCCAACGCGCCGCCGCCGTTCTGACCAAAGCACCGGAGTGGGCCCCCTTTTCCGACGGCGGGAAAACGGGCGGAGGGGGTAAGCGAGGAATCCTGAGGCGCGCGGGTGCGCGCAAAAATTGAATCATGCGGCGCGGGCGCAAACGACGCGCCTGCGTGAATGCCGGAGGCTGCGCCGGGCATCTGCGATATTGGGCCATCGTAATGCCTTCATCTTCCAATCCTCCTAACTGGGCACGGTTCGCCGTGCCTGGCGGAGTCCCCGGCACACTGGAGGTGATCTGTTGGCCAGAGAGGACATGATCCGGAAGGACATGGAGCTGGTCGGAACCTACAACGAGATATTCGAGCCGACGATCAAGCATCTGGCCAAGACGGAACGCGAACTCTCCCGCGCAGAGAAGGAGTGGAAGAAACAGGGCGGGCAGCGGATCTGCACCATGGTCAACAAGACCGGTGCAGAGTACACCGCCAAGAGTCCGTACTGGGCGGCGGTCGAAGATCTGCGCGCGACGGTGCAGTCTCTCCGCAATCAGCTCGGCCTGACGCCGACCGGCCTGAACAAGGCCAGGTCGAAGCTCCAGCCGACCGCGACCGGGAACAGCAAGATTGAGCAGCTGCTCGCGGCGGCACACGACCACGCCGTAGAGCAGGGCGCGCAGTATCAGCGCGACGTCGACGCCTTTGTCGAGTCGGTGCTCTCCGGAGAGTCCGGGCTGTGCGAAGACGTTGTCCTATCCTGCAAACGGTATGTCGCGGATCTCGGCTCCGGCAAGTGGGATTTCCGAGCAGAGCCGGCCAACGATATCCTCGCGATCATCGAGACGATGTTCTGCCACCAGCAGGGTGAATTCCTCGATGCGACGCCGCTGCGCGGCACGCCATTTTTTCTGCTCCCGTACCACAAGTTTATTGTCTACAACCTGATGGGCTTTTATCTGCCGGATACAAAGATCCGGCGATTTAAAGAGGCTGTGGACTTCATCCCACGAAAAAACGTCAAGACGACCTTCGCGGCCTCGCTAGCCGGAGCCCTTGCTATGTACGAGCGAGCTTCTGGCTCTAAGGTCTATGAGGTCGGCGGTGCGCTGAAACAGGCGCTCGAAGGTTTTGACTTCCTCAAATACAACTTCAACCGCCTCGGCGTAACAGTCCGGGACGATCCAAACCAGGGGCTGCGTATCATCGACAACAACATGGAGCGGTCCATTTCCGGTGACATTGGTGACGGCATGATCTCGATCAACGCCCTTGCCGCGAACCCTGACAAACAGGACTCCTTTAACTGCAACATCGTCATCGCTGACGAGGCCCACACCTACAAAAGCCCGCAGCAATATCAGATTCTGAAGGACGCAACCAAGGCGTACACCAACAAATTGGTCATCATCATCTCATCCAACGGCCCCAATGCCCGCGGCTTTTTGCTCGGCCACTTGGACTATTGCCGGAAGATCCTGCGCGGGACCGTCACCGGCAACGCGGCAGACAGCATCTTCTGCTTCCTCTGCTCCGCGCCGACACTGGAAAACGGCGACGTTGACCTGCATGATCCGGCTGTGCTGAAAGCAGCCTCGCCGGGCTGGGGCTACTCCATCCGCCCGCAGGACATGATCAACGACGCGGCTATGGCCGCTGAAAACCCGGCGCTCCGGCCGGAGTTCCTCAATAAATCGCTAAACGTCACAACGAACGCGATCAAGGCATGGTTTGACATCCAAGAGTTCCGCAAGAGCGACGAGAAGTACGACTGGAACTATCGGCAACTCGCGAAGCTGCCTATCCGTTGGTATGGCGGCACAGACCTTTCGAAGCTGCACGACCTGACGGCCGGCTGCCTCTTCGGCCACTACAAAGGCGTAGACATTATTATTCCGCACGCATGGTTCCCGCGGCCGGCCGCCATCGTCAAGGCGCAGCAGGATCAAATCCCGCTGTTCGGCTGGCAGGAGGACGGCTGGCTGGACATGACAAACGACAAGGTCACAAATCACCACGATGTGGTGCAATGGTACAAAAAACTGCGCGCCGATGGGTTTAAGATCCGCCGCATCGGACACGACCGAAAATTCTGCCGCGAATACTTCGTCGAAATGCAGAAGGAACGCTTTCCCATCAAGGATCAGCCGCAGCTGTTCACACGGAAATCCGAGGGTTTCCGCTACCTGGAGGCCAGCGCCAAGAAAGGAACGCTCTACTACATGCACGCTGAACCCTATGAGTACTGCGTGCAGAATGTCGCCGGAATTGAGAAGGCTGACGACATGGTCATGTATCAAAAAATCGAGCCAAACCTCCGCATCGACCTTTTTGATGCCTCGGTGTTCGCGGTTTGCGCTTATCTCGAAGACCTGACCGCCAGCAATAAGGCGGCAGGCTGGTATGACAAGAAAGACAAGGACGGTGATGCAGATTGAGAGTGAAGCCGCAGCGCAGAGGGATGGACCCAGCGCTGCAAAAATGGATGATCGGCGCGATCGACGCTGATACGTTGGCCGTTCCCGGTTATACCCGGTTAATTGACAGTCCGGATGTGCTTGCCGCCATCGGCGGCCTCGCTGATATCATCTCGAACGCTACAATCCAGCTCATGCGGAACACCGATGACGGCGACGTCCGCGTTCGCAATCAGCTGGCGCGCTTCATGGACATTTCCCCGTGGCGGCACGGAACGCGCAAGGATTTGATCTCCTGGATCGTCTGGACGATGCTGACGACCTCGACCGGAAGTGCCTTCCTCCTGCCGCACACGGAGCGTGGTCTCCTGAGCGAGCTGGAGCCGATGCCAGGCGCGTATGCGCTGAGCGACGATAACGGCCTGACTTACTATGTCATGTGGCAGGGACGGCGCTATACGTCCGACAGCGTACTTCATTTCAAACGCTGGCCCGACCCGGCGCAGCCCTGGCAGGGAATCGGCCTGCGGATCAGTCTCCGGGATGTGACCGCGAATCTCCGGCAGGCGGCCGCCACGAAAAAGGGCTTTATGTCCGACAAGTGGAAGCCGAGCGTGATCGTCAAGGTGGATGCGCTGGCCGATGAATTTGCCGACGAAGCAGGCCGCAAACGGCTGGTCGATCAGTATATGTCCGGCAGCTCCGCAGGCGAGCCGTGGGTGATCCCGGCAGAGCTGATGGAGGTGCAGCAGGTCAAGCCCCTGAGTTTGACGGATCTCGCCATCAAGGACAGCGTAGAGCTGGACAAACGTGAGGTCGCGTCGCTGGTCGGTGTGACGCCGTATATGGTCGGCGTCGGCAGCTATTCCGATGCGGAGCACAACCACATGATCCGCACCACAGCAGTCACGATCTCCAACATCATCTGCCAGGAGCTGACGCGAAAACTGCTGATCTCCGAGGAGATGTATTTCCAGATGTCCACACGCCGGCTTTACAGCTACACGCTGCAGGAGCTGGCCAGCGTGGCCGACGATCAGTACATCCGCGGCCTGATGGACGGCAACGAGGCCCGCGATTGGCTCGGCCTCAGCCCGCGCAAGGGCCTGAACGAGCTGGTCATCCTCGAAAACTACATCCCTCGCGGTATGATCGGCAACCAGAAAAAACTAGAAGGAGGCGACGGCAATGCCGAATGAACGCCAGCAGCGGCAGGTGCGCTGCGTAGCCCAGCAGTTCCAGACGCGCTCGGCCAACGATGATTTGTTCATCGAAGGTTATTTCTCCGTCTTCAACAGCGAATACCCGCTTTGGGAAGGCGCGAGCGAAATCGTAAAGCCGGGCGCTTTTACCAATTCCGTCTCCGGAGATGTCCGGGCGCTCATCAACCATGATTCCAGTCTTGTGCTCGGCCGGACGAAGGCCGGAACGCTGACGCTGCGGCAGGATGAGCGGGGCCTCTGGGGCAGCATCAGAATCAATCGGGACGACGTCGACACCATGAACCTCTACGCCCGCGTCCAGCGGGGTGACGTTGATCAGTGCTCGTTTGGATTTGACATCAAGCGTGAAACCTTTGTGGATCTCGGCGGCGGGAAATGCCGCTGGGAAATTGAAGAGGTCGATCCTCTCTACGAGGTGTCTGTCTGTACGTTTCCGGCCTACACGGAGACGTCCGTCAGCGCCCGCAAGCAGGATCTGGCCGAAATCGAACGCCGCCGCGCCGAGGCATGGCGCAGCGAGATGAAAAAGAAACTTGGAGGTACAGAGTAAATGGCACTGAAAGTATTGATGCTGCGCAGCCGGTTGACTCCGCTGCTGGCTGAGCTTCAGGCGTTTGAGACCACCCGCGCCGGTTTTGCCGCCCGCGAGGCAGATCTCGAACGTGACATTGCAGACGCGCAGACCGACGAGGAACGCAGCGTCGTTTCGGCGGCTGTGGACGCATTTGAGCAGGAGCGCAGCACGAATGCCGCAGAGATTGCCCGCGTGCAGCAGGCAATCGACGCGATCAACGATGAGATCCGCAGTCTGGAGGACGCGCAGACGCCGCCTACGGCCTCTCAGCCGGACAATGACCCCGGCGCAACAAATCATAAAAGGAGTGTGCAGCCTATGCCCATTATCGACACCGAGCACCGCTGGTTTGGACTTTCCTATCAGCAGCGCGACGCCCTGCTTGCGCAGGACAGCACGAAGGAATTCCTTCAGCGCTTCCGCCAGCTCCGCGCCCAGCAGAACAGCGCGACCGGCGCTGAACTTGGCATCCCGACCGAGTTCATGCAGATCCTCCGCGATCTGACATATCAGAATTCCAAGCTGTGGCCGTATATCCACAGTGAGTCCATCCGCGGGAATGCCCGCCAGAACATCGTCGGCACTGGTGCCGAGGCCGTCTGGTCGGAAATGCTCGCCAACATCAACGAGATCACGCTCGATTTCACGCAGCTCGAAATGGACGGCTATATGCTCGCCGGTTATATGGCGATCTCCAACGCCGTCTTGCAGGATGACTCCGACCTCCAGCTGCTGACGAGCATCCTCAACGCCATGGGCGAGGCGAATGCCCGCGCGATGGACAAGGCCATTGTCTATGGCACCGGCAAGAAAATGCCGGTCGGCTTTATCACCCGCCTTGCCGCGTCGGCCAAGCCCGATTGGTGGAACAATGATCAGGGCGATTTCTCCGATCTGCATTCCAGCCATATCCTCAAGCTGGATATCGACTCCACGTCTGGCGCGGCCTTCTTCGGCACACTGATTGAATCGCTCGGCATCGCCGACCCGAAGTATTCGGACGGCCGCGTGTTCTGGGTGATGAACCGGAAGACGCATATTAAGCTGATGGCGAAGGCACTGGCCTTTGATGCTTCCGCCGCTCTGGCCGCCGGCATCAACAACACGTTCCCCATCATCGGCGGCGATATCGTTGAGCTGGAATTCATGGCCGACAACGACATCGCAGGCGGCTTCGGCAGCCTGATGCGCATGGTCGAGCGCGAGGGTATGTCCATCGCGTCCTCGGACATTCCGCTGTTCCTGCGGAACATGACCGTCTTCCGCAGCATCGGCCGCTACGACGGCAAGCCCGCCCGCGGCGAGGCGTTCGTGCTTGTGAACTTCCACAACACGCAGCCGACCACCTCGATCTCCTTCGCGCCGGATCTCGCAAACGAAAAGCTCGGCACGCTGATCGTCACGACTGCGGCCGGCACCGGCACTTCCGGCGACACCACCGTCACCGTTGCGGGCAACGGCTCCGGCAAGCTGATGTATCAGGTCGGCGGCCAGGCCGTGCCGGTCTCCAGCGGTGAGAAGCTTGGGAAGGACTGGGCGGCGCTGCCCACGAACAAGACCGTCAAGGGCACCACGACCGGCGCGACCATCACGGTCGTTGAGGTTAACGCTGACGGCAAGGCCGTCGCTGCTGGCTCCGGCAGCGTGACCGCCAAGGCGTAAGAGAGGGGGGCTGTGGAATGTCAGCAGACCTGCGTCTGACTTACATGAAGGTTGATCTTGGCATTTTGTCGTGCGCTGATCAACAGGAGCTTTATATGCGCGGTCTGCTGACCACAGCCGAATCCTTTGTCCGCCGGCGCGGCATCACGCTGGCGGACGACAGCGACGAGGATGACATGCTGGTCGGCTCCGTAGCCGCGTGGATGTATCGTGCCCGAGGCAACACTGAGCGGGCGGCACTCCCCCGGAATCTTGACATCATGATCAAGGACCGGCTGTGCCACGAGAAAATGAGGGACGGCGGATGATCTACGACAAGATTTTGACGATCTATACGCTGCTCCCTGGTCGGTCTCCTGCCGTGCGCAAGCTCAAGGCCGTCAGCCAGCACTTTTACTGCGAGCGCACGGTGTACGCATCCCGGTTTTACGCCGGGAAGCAGGCCGGGCAGAAGCTCGTGCGCATGGTGTCCATGCCGCGCAGCGTCTTCGAAGCACCGATCGAGGCTGACCAGTACTGCACACTGGAGGACGGCCACGTCTATCGCATCGACCAGGCGCAGCGCGAACAGGATGCCGACGGCCTCGACATCAACACGTTAAGCCTTGCGGAACCGGAGGGGAAATATGAGCTATTCCAAAATTGAGAACGCGCTCAAGACCGTCCTGCCGGACGCGGTCTACAAGGTACAGGCCCCGGAGACGACAAACGACGGCGAGCAGCTGCTCCGCTATCTGGTCTGGACGCCGACCGGCGAGCGCTACGCCTACGCCAACGGCCGCCCATTCGCCACGATCTATCAGGCCGTTGTGACCGTGGCCACGCAAACCGAAGATGATACGCTCCCCGCCGAAGTCTCAAAGGCTTTGGCGGATGCGCATATCGCGATGCAGATGCCGGAGCACTCCTACGACGTCGAGACAGCCACCTACTACACGGACATTCCCTGTGAGGTGATCTGATGGCGCAGATGGAGACCGACGGCATTGAAGAGGCCATCCGGCAGCTGAATAAGGCCGATCTATTTACCGACGAGAACGTGAAGCGGATGCTGACAGCCGGCTCCGAGGTTATGCTGTCCTCTGTAAAATCCGCCTTCGTGGAGTCCGGACATAACAACCCCGGCCGCCAGCGGCGCACCGGCGAGACGCTGCGGCATATCACAAAAGCCCGCGTCGTCCGGAAGGACAAAAACGGCGTCCCGTATATGTTCGTCACGATCCATGGGAAGGACAAACGTGGGCAGCGGTACGGCACAAAGGGTTTCATGCTGAACTACGGCCGGCGAACCGGCGGCAAGATCCCGGCAGACTATTACTGGTCGACCGCGGTACACAACACCTGGCAGCAGGCCAACGACAAAATGTCCGACGTCGCTGCCGACATTCTGAAAGGAGAATGACATGCCTGAATTTGATCTTCGCGGCATGAAGGTCGCGAAATACAATTACGACAAAACGCAGAAGAAAATCAGTTATGACACGCCGATGTCCATGGGCGACGCAATGACGGCGAACCTCGAACTCAAGTTCGCGGAGGGACGTCTCTATGCCGAGTCAGCGCTGGCCGAGTACATGAAGAAGGTCACGGGCCTGACGGTCAGCCAGGGCGTGAAGTACATCCCGGACGAGACGCAGAAGCTGCTTTTCAAAGCGTATGAGCTGAGCCGTTCGGTCGGTTCCGGCTCGCCCAAGACCGTGAAGAGCATGGCCTACGGCAAGACCTCGACCGGTCAGTACGTCGGCAGCGGATTCTATGCGCCGGATATGATCGACGGCGTGGAGAAGTTCACGGCCATCTTCGTCCACAAGACGCTGTTCGGCCCGCCCAGCAAGACGCTCCAGACCATGGGCGAGCAGATCAACTTCCAGACGCCGACGACCTCCGGCGAAGCGCTGGTCGATGACGCAGGCCACTTGATGGAGTGGGAATCGTTTGACACCGAGGCCGAGGCCATTGCATGGCTCGACGCCTGCTTCACGACGGAACCGACCGTCGTCACGGAGGGAGGATAAACCATGGATCTCCGTTTGAAAACGCTGCCGTTTGAGTATGGCGGCCACACGCTCCAGCTCTGCTGCAATTTCAACGTGCTGGCAGATCTTCAGGCGGCCGGCGAACTGGAGGAACTGCTCGATGAAGAGCGCTCCTTCCGGAATTTCACGCGGCTGCTCGCGGCGCTGGTCAACGAGGCCGCAAACGCTGCCGGGCTGGATCTCTCCGTCACGGATCGCGAGATCGGCCGCGCGGTGAGCTGGAAGGAGTTCCGCCGCATCCAGGGCGATGTGTTCGGCCTGCTGTTCTCAGCGGTCCTGGATCCGGACGATGACGAGGCGGAACAGCCCGAAGAAGAAACGACCGAAGAAGAAACGACCGAAGAAGAAACGACCGAAGAAGAAACAAAAAACGTGGAGACCAAGGAAGCGGCAGCGACGGCCTGAACTTCGCTTGGTATCTGAATATCTGGATCAATGTCCTGCATAACGACGAGGCCGTTTTCTGGCGGACAATGACGCCGGCGCGGTGCTGAGCGCTTTACCGTGAGTTTTTCAAGCTCATGGGCGCACCGAGCCGGCGTTTCGTTTCTGAGGCTCCTGCGGAGCCGGAGAAGCCCGCCCGCTTGTCGTTGTCGGCATATCTGATGGGAGGTGGCGGTTGATGGCTGCCCCGAGTATCAACACAAAAGTCAAAATGGATGGCGAGCGCGAATACAAGGCTGCGCTGGCCGAGATCAAGAGCGGACTGAACGTTCTGAAATCCGAGCTGAATCTCGCGTCCGAGCAGTTTCGGGATAACGCGGACAGCGTCGAAGCGCTGACCAAGAAAAACGACATCCTCGACCGCACGATCCTGACGC